>JAEEGH010003457.1_pt1 | contig 41476 bp, 39 predicted proteins | sample 9134181 | NCBI WGS metagenome assembly JAEEGH01 (sample SAMN16246544, study PRJNA631951) | gut metagenome | biome: gut microbiome; feature: rumen; material: DP-attached | host: Bos | place: Iran: Karaj | collected 2018-10 | reverse complement strand
GACACCCTCACCCCTGAACAGCACAAGTATCTGTACGGCGAGTAACCCCCTGACTGTTAATCAGGGGGTCGTAGGTTCAAGTCCTACTTGAGGAGCGACTGATAATCAAGCACTTGCCGAAACGCAGGTGCTTTTCTTTTTGAAAAAAGGAACAACAAAAGGAACAACATTTTGGGAGCAACAGAACAAAACAGAAAAGATAAGCGCTCTCATAATGGCTGTCATCTTTCATTGTTATTTATCCATTCTCTTACCTCATCAGCATAGAAAATGACCTTTCCTCCTGGAATTAGTTGCCGACAAGGGAAACAATGCCTATCTCTCCATTTTTTATCTTTGACATTGTTATATGGTATGCCGAATAACGAAGCAACCTCTTTTGCTGATAAAGTATTCTTTTCTACACCCTTCTCTTGTCTCTTCTTTTTATTTGGCGTTTCAACAATTGTGGGCTGAGGGGAATGTGTTTCGTCTCCTCCTGTTAAATCATCAATAAACTCTTGGGCACTTTTAATGGCTGCGTATAAAACAGCCGGATACCTTGTTTCAGGCTTCTCTTCATACTCTTTCAGTGCTTTGGTGCTGACCCTCCTTTTGTATGCAACACGCAAATCCGGGTTATCTATCCACTTCCCTGATTGGTCTTTAATAACAAGAGGTATGGGCGCATCCCCCGTTGGCGCCTTTTCATATACAACTTCTTCCTCGTCAGGGAGAGAACGCCATAAAAGGAGACTATCTCGTAGTTCTTTCTTTATATGGCTTAAATCAAAGGAGGGGTTTTCCGCAAGACAATCAGTCAAACAAGACTTCATATCATAAAGAAGAGATGTAAGAAATCGGTCATACTCATCAATCTCGGCAAAGGTACAGGGTTTTTTGAGCATAGGTTTCCTCACCTCTTTTAGGAAAGCAAAAATGGGTTTGGTGTCCATAGGTGTCATCCGTTATCTCAACAAAGATAATCATTTTTCAGTACCCTTGCGATGCATCAACAAAGGATAAGTTATTCGCCTCATAATTATCGTTTTCCTTGCCCACAATCGCACGAAAAGTCATCTCTAACAAACTAATCGTGCGGTTTTTCGTGCCCTGAAATCGCCTTAAAGTGGGCGTAATAAGGAGGCGTACCCCCACCCCCGTATCCCTCCAACTGATACCCCCCTCGCCGAGTATATGGACCCCCCCCTTGTCTCCACCCAATAGTTCAGTTGCTTGCGTCTCTCGTAGAATATTTTTTGGCAAATCAAGTCCTTCCTACCATACTTTTGGGTTTTTTCATTCCTATCAAACTATTTATATGAAAACGACCGACTATGAACAAAGAGTACAAGAGAAAGACACGCTCATTAAGTGAGAAGACCAAAGAGAAGATACGCCGAAAACTCACGGGGAAAAAGAAAAGTCCGCTTCATATCCAACACATCCGCGAGGGTTTGATAAAGTATTGGAAATCTGTGGAATAAAGAAGAAAACGAGTGATGGAAAATGGAGACAATGAGACAACTGCTTGACCAAATGGATACTTTGGTGGAGCAAGCACAACAACAGGGACAGGAACAACAACCCTCAACGAAGGACCCCGAAGACCAAGCGTTTGAGACATTTGCAGCGGCGGTAATACGGGAGTTCCTTCAATATTGGCGACAGAAGCAGAGAGCGAAACAAAGGAAAGAGATGAAGCAACAACAGCAACAGCAGACACCGCAACGACCGCCCGGCTTTCACCCCAATCCCAATCTATGTTAAACGAGATTGACCTGCCTCTACGATATTAGGGACAGGTCAATGTGTTTTCCAATCTCTCCGTAAGGGACATACCTCATACCGACATACTTTCCCTCAACACTCCATACGGGGACGAGATAACCTTCATCCCTTCTAAACAGGGGGTCTTGGCTATTGACGATTTCCCTCATTGCCTGACATTCATTCTCAAACGCCTCCGTATAGGTTCGGTCCTCATTGAGCAGGATGCAGTCTCCTTCTCGGTTGTGCTTGTCGCAGTAGTGGTTCCAGCGCAGCATCAGGTCCAACGCGCTGGTCTGGTTCAAATCATTGTTGTTCATTGTCTTTGGTTTTTCCGCGAATATACACACGGAAACAAGTCATTATTCAGCACACAGACGGCGGTTATATCATTGTGTTTTTCAACAATCAAAACTCGCCGACAATCAGGTATTTAGAGAGACCTGAAAGAGAGGGCGATTATATGAAGGTTATATCAATCCTTCTTCTTGGATTGGAGAAGGAACTTGATTAGTTGAAAGAGAATAATGCCAATCGCTATCGCCAACCCGACAAGTAAGGCACGACTAAATGTGCCTCTACCTACCGCCCAAAACAGAAGAGCGAAGATACCGCCCCCAAGGATAGCACCAAGGGAAGTGGTTATCAGTATCCGTGTTTTCCTGTTGTTCATATTGAAGAAGAGTTGAAGGTTTATTCTTTATTCAGGGTCGTTGCCAATTTAAGCAGTTCGGTCTTGTTATTCACAATCACAGGGTCTCCATCTACGAAAATGCAGCCGTGAATGTCCTGTTTCCCCTTGGGCTGAACAAAGAGTTCGCTGACATCAACCCCAAGCACATTAGCCACTTCTGTCAGTCGGCTCAATGTGGGGTTTCCGTTTAAGGACTGCGAAAGGGTGATGTGGCTTATGTTTAATTTCTCTGCGATTTGTGCCATCGTCATACCCTTGGACTTGGCAACTTCCTTGATTTTTAGCGGCATACTTTATCCATTTTGGGACAAATATAGTCAATTTAAGCCCAAACCCATAAGAAATGTGAAAAAAGTTGCTAAAATTATGCGTAAAGTCATAAAAAAATTTTGGAAATTAAGAATAAATGCTTAACTTTGTACCGGAAACAAGAAAGGAATTAAGGATAAACACATAACAACCGAGACAATGGAAACGAAGAAGACCAACACAGAAAAGAGCACTTGGGACGAATACTGGGCACAAAGAATTGACGAATACTACCGCACCTCTCGCTATACAGGAGACTAATCACTAACCGAATGTTTAACACCTAACACCGATACAACAATGAACAACGCTAACATTATCGCCACGAGCAACAAAACTATGGAAGTCGCTGCCTTTATGGTCGCAAAGTCCAACGGCAATATCAACCCCATCCTCCTCGGTGCAAAACTCGCAATGATTGCCGAACTGAAAAAACGGCTTGCGAAGGGCGAAATCGTGGAGTTTGACTTTGTGAAGAAGGGAGCAAGCACCAACGGAGTGAAGGTCATTCGCCACGCGGTTGGATGCCTGTACGGAACCCTGATTGAACCCCGCATTAAGGGCACGGGCGTTCATAACAGCATCTACGGGAACCTGACCTATTGGGACCTTGAACGCAACGCATTTCGCTGCTGCTCCTACGAGACCATCTGCAAGGTCTATTAAGTTTAACCAGGGGAGGGTCGGCAGAAACCCTCCCCACAAATCCTTCTCACAATGGAAATGGCACAATATATCCTCAACATTCTCAAATCGCAGATAATCGTTCTCTTCTCGTGGGGCTTTCACAATCCTCGCGTCATTGAGAACGGGCTTGCCTTCTATGTACAGGGCTATCTCTTTACGGGTCGCGTTGAGGTCATATACGATGAAGGTTGGGATTTGTTCAATGTTCGTCTTATCAACCCCGATGGCAGCGTGAAGCAGGAAGAGACGGGCGTGTATATTGACGGGCTTGTACAGGTCATTGACGGGTTAGTGGAAAGATGCCCGAATTATGAGCAGCGTGTCAGGCAGACATACGGGATAACGAATAACCACGACTAACAAAAGAGAGTATTCAATCGTAAGTCCCTGAAAATCAATAGCAGTTCAACGAGACAAGTAGATAAGACATTCACTAACGGCACAAATCACTAAAACTATACGAAAAATGAGCAGATTACACAGCAATACGACCGCCGACTATATGGAATGGGACACGATGTTGAACCTTGTCCGGCGGCTTTACAGGGACGGGAAGTATCGGCTCTCCCTGCTTATCGGTTGCGGCAGTTTTTTCGGGCTTCGTGTCAGCGACCTTCTTACCCTCACTTGGTCAATGCTGCTTGATGGGGACGGGTTTGAACTCATTGAGAAGAAGACCAAGAAACACAGAAAGGTCAAAATCAACGCAGGGTTTCAAAAGCACATCCAGGACTGCTTTGACGCTCTCCATATCACGGACAAAGAAGAGAAATGCTTTATCAGCCGGAAGCATTGCGTCTTCTCTATCCAACGCCTCAATGTGCTCTTCAAGGAGGTTAAACGGGACTACGGGTTGAAAATTGAGCACTTCTCCACCCATACATTGAGAAAGACATTCGGCAGGAGGGTCGTTGAACAGGCAGGGGAAAACAGCGAAATGGCTCTTATCAAGTTGAGCGAGTTATTCAATCACGCCTCTCCGCAGATAACAAGGAGGTATCTTGGAATGAGACAGGAGGAACTAATGGAGGTATATGACGGGTTGGATTTCTAAAAGAAATGACGGGTTTGTTTAGCCCGTCATTTAAATTACCAATTACCCGTTCCTGCGGAGAGTGTTCTAATACTATTCTTTGTCTCAATACTCTCACTTTTTATCTTATCCTTCTTCGGTTGAGACGCTTTATGCTTTGCAGGAGAATTGAACCTTTTTACAAAAGCACTCGGTTCAGGTTTCTTCCTATTCGCTCTTTTCTTCGCAAGGTTCAAGCGTTTCTCTTCTTTTCTTTCTCTCTCTGCCTGTTCTTGTATCCATTTACGCTTTTTCTTACAATCACGGCGTTTCTCAAGTAGGGTTTGCAACTCTTCAAACAAAGCATCTCTTTGAGGGGATGGCGGAATTATAAAGACATCCTTTTGTCTCGTTTCTTTTGCCCCATACAATTTTACACTTACCTCCTCAATCTTCGCAACTATTGCATCAAGGTCTTTGCCTAACGCTCTGTATTGATTAAGAATTGTTCCCATTATGCTGCTATGATATCGTGGAAGGTATTGACAAAGTTGCGGACAAGGATGAGGTTTTGCCCGAAGACCTCATACCAATCGTAATCGCTAAATGTCGTATCGTTGGTCAGGGTATTCGGTGTTATATCCCCATTCTCGCAGACATAGGTAATGATGCTCTTCAAATATTCCTCCTGCATAGTGTTGAGGGAAGCACCTGACAGGAACTCCGCGAAACGAGCAACCGCCACGGACCTATTAACGCCTATTTGGGCACGGATGAACGCTGCAACGCTATCTCCACATATCATCCGTCCCTTCTCCACATAACGCTGATACTCTTCTTTCGTCCCCAACACCTGCCAACATATCCGTTCAAGTTCATTGATATCAGCCTGTGAAAGTTGCTCCATATTGAAAATCTTACGGAGCACGGGCAGGTTCTTGTTTCTTGCGAGATAATCAATGACACGCTGCTTATAGGTCAATGTCGGCTTTACAGGGGCTGAACCTTCCTTAACCTCAACGGCATCTTCAATGTTGAGGGTGAATGTCCTGTTGTCCGTCCCAAGAATGAACTGAACCAAGTCCCGTAGTTCCTTCCTCACAAACTCCAATCTGTCAAGGGTCGGCTGCTCCCAAAACTTCGTATCAGCGACCTCACGGATAACGCTCAACTTTGCTGCGACCTGTGGAATGGATGCTCTCTCTTCAAGGTTCTGTGCCGTTTTCTGTACTAACACCTTGCTCCTCTCGGCAGACACTTCACTATCCACCAACGAGACCATAATGTGTGTGAGCAGGATATCAAAACGCCTTGCCGCATCACTTCCAACAGGCGGAACAATCAGCGGGGCAACCTCTTCTTTCAGTTCAAGGGCATCCACGCTTGATATGTAGGTCCAAGATGCCTCCTTGCGGAACTTATCCACTATCTCCCACTTCTGCCTGACTGAAATATGGGTATCGCTCAATCCCGCGACCTGTTCCCGCAAGGTTTTCTTCAAGTCATCGTGCAGGGACTTGGCGTACTCATCCGTTTGGTATTCGCTCTTTTGGAGGGTATAAGCAAGGTCCGTTCTCAACCCAAACAATCTCTCCGTCAGGGAAAGTACGGGCAGTTGTTCCTTACCTTTCGGGTGTTCGCTGAAATACTCAAAGTTGCCGCACCAATCAAAGATATAGAACACCTCTTTGTCTTCCCCAATGTCAAAGATATTTTGGGATAAGCGTGTGCCGCGTCCAATCATTTGCCAAAACTTGATATACGAATGGACGGGCTTGAAGAAAACGAGGTTGAGGATATCCGGCACATCAACGCCTGTATCCAACATATCCACCGAAACTGCTATCTGCGGCATCTTTCCCCTGACTTCAAACTTCTCAATCAGGTCTTGGGCATAACTCACATAGTTGTCAATGAGCACGCAGAAATCATCGCCAAGTTGAGGATACAGGAGGTGGAAACGCTTTACAATCAGGTCCGCGTGTTGGTGATTGTAGGCAAAGATTATAGTCTTTCCTATCATATCGCCGCCATTCACCTTCAAGCCGTTTGTCATCAAGTCATCCAACACCTTGTCAATCGTATCCTCATTGAAGATATACTTGAAGATTTCACGGCTATCAATGTCTCGGTGGAAGCGTTCATCCTCTCCTTTCTTCAATGCCTCATACTTCCAAACTGCCTCCATCTGTTTCTTCTCCTCGTCCGTCAGGGAAGAGTACGGAATACCGCGTTTTAGGATGCTTGTCGTGCGTTCCAAAAGGTTATAATCTACGAGGTATCCATCCTGTACCGCCTCCTCCAACTCATAGGCAAAGTTCGGCTCACCGCTCTCCAACTCAAACAGGTCATAGGTGCTCTTCTCAACCTCATCCCTCGGTGTTGCGGTTAAGCCAACGAGGAATGCGTCAAAGTAAGAGAAGATTGCGGTATATTTTCCAAATACGCTCCTGTGTGCCTCGTCAATGATAATCAGGTCAAACCTACCCACGGAAAACTCCTTCGTATCCGTATCAATGTAGTTTATCATTGTTTGGTAGGTTGAGAACATTATCCGGGCATTCATATCAGGGTCCCGGTCCTCACTCAATATGCAGGTAGTAGCATTCGGCAGGAGTTTGACAAAGTTCTTGTGTGCCTGTTTGACCAATGCAGTTCTATCAGCGAGAAATAGCACATTCTTCGCCCACCTGTTCCTCATAAGCACATCGGTCAGGGAAATCGCCACTCGGGTCTTTCCTGTTCCCGTAGCCATTACCAACAATCCGCGTCTGTGAAGGGAGTTGAGATGTTCGCAAAGTGCTCTAATGCCGCGTTTTTGATATTCTCGGTCGGTGATATTCTCGTCAATGCGAAGGTCCGTTATCGGCTCCCGTCCTTGTCTTTGAATGAGTACCTGTAAATCCTCCTCTGTATGGAAACCGAAGACCTCACGGGAAGGATAGCCAAGCCGGTCAATGATGAAGGTCCTGTATCCATTGGTAAAGTAGATGACCGGTTTGACCCCGTACTTCCGTTCAAGGCATTCGGCATATAGTTCTGCCTGATGCTTTCCAACGGCAGGGTCCTTTGTGGTCCTCTTCGCCTCAACGACAGCAAGGGGTTTTCCATCAGCACCGAAGAGGACATAATCAGCATAGCCCTTACCCTCATTGTTCGGCATTCCCTCAACCTCAATCTCAATACCTGCCTTTCGGGGTACAATCGCACCTTCCCTGTCAAGGACCTCCCAACCTGCCTCTTCAAGCATAAGGTCAATGAAGAACTTTCGGGTCTGTGCTTCCGTATAGGTCAGGTCAAGGTCAATAGGGGTAGGTTTCTCCACCTTCTTCTCATCCACGCTCACAACAAAGGTCTGCGTAGGTTGAGGCACGGAACTGACGGGGAGGACGGGCTTGGTGGTCTTGTCGGGGATGAGGTTCTTGTCAAACGGGGCGAGGTCTTTAATCACCCCAAGTTTCAACAGGACGCTACCGACAAGATTGTAGAGATTGAGCAGGGAGAAGAATGCCTCACCGCCCTTGACATTGCCCTGATGAGCACTCTTGTTTCCAACCTTGCGGACATAATGAGCGGCACTCATCAGGCGGTCATCGTCAATGAAGGAGGTGAAGGGGTCCCCGGTCATCAACTCATACAAACTATCCCTGTCATCAACCTCAATGTGTTTCAGGGAATAGATTGCCTTGACCACCCATTCCAACGCCATTCTGCTGTTGAGGGCACTTGTATTCGGGTGCTCGTTCAGCGTTTCCTCCGCGTTGTTGCAGAAGAAATACAGGTCGGTCAGTTCATCAATGCCGTTGAGGTAGTCAAAGTTCTTCATATAGTTGCTTGATATCGCTTTTGTCAAGGTACTTCAATTGTTCATTCTTGCTTGCTTCGTATTCATCTTTGATGAACTGCTCTATCTTATCAATTTTAAATGCATAATAAACAACAAACAATAAGACCAAACCAAGAACCATACTTGCTTGACCTGAAACCTTTATGGCAATGAATGTAAATACAGCCAAACAAGCAATAGACACAATCAATCCAATAATATTTCGCTTATTCGTTGCTTTGTATTTTTTTAACAATAACTCCTTGTTTTCTTCAATAAACTGCCTTACCGCATCCTTTTCTTTTTCAACTTCTGCCTGTATTCTCGCTTCTTTCTCTGCTTCAATCCTCTCTCGTTTCACCCTCATTTCCGCAAGATAAACGGGGTCTGTCAGCCGTTTCTCTCGCATTTCCGCCTCAATTATCTTCCATTCTTTCTCTTCAAAGTAAGAGGTCAATGCTTTAAGTGTTATCTCGGGGAAAATGCTTTTGTTCTTTTCATCAATCATAAACAAATACCTCTCAATCCCGTCCTGTTGCAACGCGAAAATAACCTCATCATAGAACGCTGGGAGAAACATTATGGTTTCATTATCGGTCGTTATTAAGATTGAAGAGTTTGCGGGAATGTACTTCCAAGAGGAGGTCATTACTTTTCCGTTCAGTGTAATGAGCAATGTCCCATCGGTGTTGAAGATGAACAACTGCTTAACCCCTTCGTCATTGAATACCTCCCACGATTTCCCACACAATGCTCCTTTCACATCCAACTTTTCATTGAATGACTTTAAACGGGCAGGGAGAGAGAAGATAAATGTTTTCATAGGTGTTTCAGTTGAAGTAGTAGTCCATTCTGCTGTTAAACAGGGTCTCGGTTTCCTTGATTGCCTGTTTGACGCTATCTTTCTGCTTCTCTATTGCCTCTATCTTTTCGGCGAAGGTTTGTTGAAGAGTAAGAGGAGGAATAATCGTAGTGTAAGCCGAGATTGCTTGCTTTGAAACTTCTTTAAATGTTGCTCCTCTACCCAACGCTTTGATATTATCCATAGTAAGCATCAGGTAGTAGTACAAGAAAACATTGTCAATACCTTCGCCACAGATAATATTCTTAAAGCCCTGATTGCAGCACATAGGAACTGACGAGATTGCCAACTTGCCAATTGGAGCACGAGAAGAAAGAAGAATGGTTCCAACGGGCATAAGGGTCAGTCGTTTTGCTGCCTTTTGTGTTATTTTACGCTCTGTCTCGCCATAATACAATTGAACACCCATTTCGGCAGGGGTTATCCAATTCACATCTCCATCCCAATTGGTTTCATCGGTGGTTGAGGGGGTAGAACCTGAAACAATTTCTCCAATATCGCCCAATTTCTTCACCTTCCACCCTTTTTCATTCTCCACAGGGTCCCCGAACATATCATAGAAAATGGATTGAGCGAGGGTATCAAGTTCTTTCAGTTGCTGCTTGTACTTGTCAATGATACCCGATAAGAGGTCAAGTTCGGCAACTATGCGTTCTTGTTCGGGGAGAGGAGGATACGAGAAAACACCCTTTGAAATGGTTGCCTTATTAAGCGTCTGTCCCATAACAGCCCGATTGCCGCTTTCCCACTTATATCCTTGCAAATAGTAATAAAGGAACTCGGGGCTTATTTCACTCTCAAACTCTTTTCTTATAATGAATGCCATAATCGCCTCGTTTGTATAAAGGGGCTTTAAAGTTATAGCCACTTTACCAAGAGACAACTTGAAACTCATTATTACGCATTTTTCAGGGACAAGTTTGATACCTGTTTCCCTGATAGCCGTATCGGTTATCTGCTCCTTTGAAGAAGAGAGGTACTTTGCTTTACCCATATCTCCAATGGATATCCAAGTTTCAGTACCACCCCAATACACGGGATTGTCTCTACTAGGCGTTTTCCCCATTTGAAGGTCAAACGCTTCTCCCATCCTTATGCTCTTCCGGTCGGTCATTTTACAGGTATTTCTCCTTAAACTCATTGACCGCATCGTAAATCTGCTCGGTCAGTTTCTCAATCCTGTCAAGCACTACCGCAGGTTCCTCATACTCCACCTTGACCTTCTCCACTTCCTTGTACTTGTTCATAGAAAGGTCGTAGTCATTTTCCCGTATCTCTTCAACAGGAACCAGGAATGACTTATCCTTCCTCGTCCGTTCCTGCTCTCCCGCAAGGTTGTTGAAGCGGGCGATTACATCAGGTATGTCGTTCTCTTCACATTCGGTTCTCTTTTGGTCAAGCGTATAGCCATCAGCGGTCATATCGTAGAACCAAACCTTGTCCGTTCCCCCCGCATTCGTCTTTGTGAATACGAGAACTGCCGTTGAGACACCGGAATATGGCTGAAAAACACCCGAGGGCATAGAGATAACCGCTTGAAGACGCTGATTATCCACCAATTCCTTCCGTAGTGTCTTATGAGCGGTTGAGTTGCCGAAGAGGACACCATCAGGGACAATACTTGCACACCGCCCACCCAATTGCAGCATCCTCACAAACAGGGACACAAACAACAATTCGGTTTTTTTCGTTGAGGTGATTGCAAGCAGGGACTTTGATATATCCTCCTTATCAACGCTTCCTGCAAACGGGGGATTAGCAAGACACAGGGTATATCTATCCTTATCGGTATTGCTTGAAGATAAACTATCCCTGAAGGCAATGTCGGGGTCATCAACTCCGTGCAGCATCAGGTTCATAGCCCCAATCCTCAACATCGTAGCGTCTGTATCAAAGCCGTGGAACATCCCGTGCTTATAGTGCTCGGCATATTCCCGTTTCATCAGTTCCTTCGGGTAGTTATCCTTGATATACTTGGCACTCTCCACGATAAAACCCGCACTTCCCATAGCAGGGTCGCAGATTTCATCCTTCAATGTCGGCTTCATAAGAGCAACCATCATACGGATAATATGACGAGGGGTACGGAACTGACCATTGTTCCCTGACGCAGCCATCTTGCCCAACACATACTCATACACATCACCCATAGCGTCCCTGTTGTTCATATCCAAGGCATCAACGCCATCAACAATCTTGGTCAGGGTACGGGGGCTTTGAATGAGGAACACGGCATTGCTCATAAACCTGCTATACGCTGATGACTTGCCCGTGTTGAGGTTCTTTATGAAGGGAAACACATCATTGCGGATAGTATTGAACATTTCCGTTGCCTCATCGTGCTTGAAGTTATGCCACCTCAACTTCTCATAGGGCACATCCTTATCGGTCTCGGGGTTGTGCCATAGACCTGACTTGAATGTAGGGTCAGCAATGGTGGTTCCAAGTAGAGCAGAACTTGCTTCCTTCTTCATTTGTGCGTCATCAAGCATCTTCATAAAGAAGAGATAGGTCATTTGCTCCAAGATGGTAATCGAGTTTGTTATGCCGCCCGTCCAAAAGGTATCCCAAATGGCATCAATGCGGTTCTTTATCTCGCCTGTTATCATATTGAGGGTGATTTCTTATGCAACTTGCTAATTTACAAAAAATCCGCGACACTTCCCGTGTTTTGCCCCTCGAATAACCACCTTGTACAAAAGTGAATATTCCATTTTTCTATAAATGAGCGACTTGCATTGTTTTTGTGTAAGTTGCTCATTTCGCATATACACTTACCGCTCTATCCGTATAAAAGTGATTATTCAAAAACTTGTGCGAATAGTCATTTTTGTCTAACTTTGGTAAATCCATTCCTACCTAAAAACACAACTGAATATGCCTCGCAAAAGCAAAATCATCTATGACCCTTCCCTGACCATTAAGGAGAATGCAGATAAGAACCAGGTATCAAATGAGGCAATCCGCTACTTTATCAAGGTTAGAGGCATTGACCGAGAGGGAGACCGACAAGCCGCTATCATTGCCAAAATCAAGGAGGCGAAGGAAGCAAACCCCAATTCAAGCAAGGCAGAGTTGGTGAGATTGACAGGATTGGGGATAAGCACTATTACCAAGTACCTTCCCGTTGTTGAGGGCAAGGAGACAATGGTATCAAAGCGTCAAAGGAGAGAGACAAAGCCGTTGGTATGGGGAGGGGATATTAAGGAGCCGTCAGGTAAAGGCAGAAAAACGATGAGCCAACGCCTTGCAACCCTGCCCGACTTATTCAAGGACGCAGATATGCAGGATGTCAAGGGTCTCCACGACTTCATTTTCAAGGACCCCGAGAAACCAATGCTCTTTATCGGCAATGGTGGAATGTTGGACCACTTCGCAGGACACCTATACGAAATGAATAAGGGCGTAGCGAGGTGCATAACCCCGTTGGAACTTGCAGCAATGAGCGATGAGACAATCAGGGGAACGAAATGTCTGCTCTTGTCTGCCGGAGGAGATAATATAGATATTTCTTATGCTGCAAAACGGCTTCTTAAAGTCAATGCCGATAACACGACCTGCTTGACATATTCCCAAGAGGGCGATGCGTTTAAGGACTATGACCCTTCAAAGGTATTCCTGTTTAAGACACCTCCCGTTGAAAAGAGTTTCATATCGGTTGAGAATAAGTTTTACCGAGATGCCCTTATGTATCGTGCCTTTACAGGGAACCGAGCAAGTGATATTGAGATAGGTTCAACCGCTTATCAATACCAACTAAACCAATCTGCTGCCGTACTGACCCCGTTGAGGCGAATTCGGCACTTTGTGGTCCTGTTTAGCGATTATGGAGAACCTGCCGCACACGACTTTGAGAGCGTGCTTGTTGAGACAGGGGTAGCGTCAGCACAGGTCAGCGATTACAGGAACTATTGCCACGGAAGATTTCTCTTTGTCGGCAATCACACACGACATAGCACCAAGAAACACGCCCTGACCGAGAGCGATGTGGCGGTTGTGCTCCTCGTCTCACCCAGAAATAAAGAGTTGGTGAATAGTATCCGCAAAATAGCACTTGCAAAGCAGACCCCGATAGTCCTTATTGAGACAGCGTATAATGATTGTCGTGCCGCATTGGACCTCCTAATCAAGTCAAATACCTTCCTTGCTGACTACGAAGAAAAGGGTCTTGGTATCAACCCCTGCAACCCCGAGAATTACAATTCAAAGGAGATAAAGAAAATGGGCGGTCCAAAATCAAGCGTATCATTCACCGATGAGTTAAAAAAGAATGGACCCCTGCGATATGTGATGCCCAATGAGATAAAGGACCTTGAAGCCGCTATGTCTGCAATGGAAGAGGAGGAAAAACAGAACGGCAACAATCTCCAATTCTATCCTGCCCCGACCATTGAGACCTTAACACGCTTTGAAGAATACGATGCCTCCAAGTATTTGTGCTACGCATTCAGGCAAAGAGAGGATAGGAGAAAAGGGAAAGATTGGATACCCTTCGGCAATATGAATAGTGGATTTGAGTTTGACATACAGGGAGTTCGTTTCCATAATAGCGAAGCGGCATACATTTGTGGGATGTTCAGCGACAATAACCCGAAGCAGCAGGAAGTACAGGCACTATTGGTCAATAACACCAACGGCAAAACGGCAAAAGGAGACATCCGCCACCACAATCAGGGATTAGCAAGAAAGGATTGGTATGATTTCAATGTTCCGTGGATGATGTATGTCGTGTGGCAGAAGGTATGCGGCAATAAGGAGTTCAGGGATTTGTTGTTGGCTGTACCTGATGGAGCGATTATCATTGAAGACACGACCTTCCATAATGTACATAAGCCCGTTGATACACCGATTTTTTGGGGAGCGAGAAACCCTGAAAGGAAAGAGTATCATAAGATGGTTAAGAAGTATGCTGAACTGACCGACCTTTCTCCTGTAAAAGCCCCCAAGAAGAGAAAGGTCGCGGATGCTTTCAATGACTTTACGGACTACGGCGTGTTCAGGGGGAGCAATGTGATGGGAAAGATACTGACCATTTGCCGAAACTGCTATAAGGAAGGGATTGAGCCGCCCATTGACTATAAAACATTGAGTAGGAGCAATATCTATCTGCTTGGAAAGAGATTAGCGTTTCCCAAAGGACAGGGCAAGAACCCGATTAAGCCTGTAAAGAAGGAAGTGCCTGACCAAGACCGATTTCTCCTTGGAACAATTGCGGGGGATATGATAGGAAAGCCGTATGAGAGGCACAAGAACTCCATAAAGACAACGGATTTCCCCCTATTCAGTAGGACCTGCAAATATACAGATGATAGCGTGCTGACCATTGCGGTTATGGATTGGCTGCTGAATGATAAGGACCTCACTTGGGAATACCTTGCCGATAGGTTTGTCCATTACGGCACAAGATACAGGTTCAAATACCAAGACAGATGTTTTAGTAATGGCTTCACAGCGTGGTTGAAAGACGAAAACCGCCCCTTTGGTCGCGTTTCAAGTAGTAATGGTGCTGCGATGAGGGTATCTCCCGTTGGTTGGTTCTTTAACTCGGTTGAGGAAGTGGAGAGGGTAGCGGAAATCCAAGCAACCCTAACACATAATCACCCTGATGCTATTCTTGGGGCAAAAGCGGCAGCAGTAGCAGTATTCCTCGCCCGAACAGGAAAGAGCAAGGATGAGATAAGGGAGATAATGAGGGACCGATATGGCTATGACCTCACGCAGCCCTTTGACAAATACAGAGCAGAACATATATGGACCGCTGACTGCAAGAAGACCACGGAAGCGGCGTTGATGTCATTTCTTTGTAGTGATGACTTTGAGAGCGCGGTCCGTAATGCTGTGTCCCTTGGTGGAGATGCCGATACCATTGGGGCAATTACGGGAAGCATTGCAGAGGCGTATTATGGAGGAGTGCCCGAACATATAAGGAAAGAAGTGTTGAGGCGAAGCATACCTGATGAGTTCAAGGTCATTCTCTCCCAATTCACAAAAAGAATAGAGAGACCTCACTAATCTCTCCATATCAACTCTTCGTCTCCGTCCTCGTTGGTGGTTATGAAATAGTCCTCATCACCCTCAATGCCTCCGTTCAGTTCCGTCTGCATATCATCCCAAAGGCGTGCATAGTCGATGGTCCCGTTTTCGTTGAGGTAATCTCGGGTATGGAAAAGAGAAGGCAGGTCATCCGCCCTATCAAGTATGTAGGTTTCTCCGTTGAGGTCTATCGTCTGCCGCTGATATGATAGAATATAGTAGTTATTATTCCTATCATAAAACACCGAATACCCGTCCCCGATAATACACCTATCATTTGTCCTCATTCTTTCAAGCCGTTGGGTCATCTTTCTCATCATCTTCCTTTCTCGCTTTTCCTTCCAACTGCCCTTCATATTTGCCTTCGTGTTGGGGTTATTCGAGTTTTCGCTCGGGGTTGTCCAACGCAGGTTTCCATTCGCTCCTTCTGCCGAAGTATAGTTATTTAGGCGATTTCCATCGATATGGTCAATCAGGGGCTTATGCTCGGGGTTTGGTATGAATGCCTCCGCGACTAACCTATGCACCCTCCTTGTATAACGCTTGCCATCCCTGACGAGGACCACCTGTGCGTATCTGCCCTCTCCATATCCTTGTTTGAGTATTCGCCATTCTCCCTTCTGTCGGCTCCTCACTCTTCCCTGATTGCTGACCTGATACTTTCCATCAAAACCTTCAATGTCTTTCCATATCTCTATCCTTATCATCTTATACCTGTTTTACTATAAATAGTTGGTAGGTATGGAAAATAAGGAAGACATATAAAGAAAATTACAGATACTCAGCCCATTGCCTCCCCGTATCGTACATTTCGGGGTGAAGTTGTATGTCTCTTGTCGCTTCGTCGTCGTCAAAATCAGGGAGAATAAGCCTCTCAATGTCAAACGGCGTTGATTGGGGCATAGTTGAGGTGGTTTGTACTTGCGGTTGAGGTTCGGTCATTGTTGAAGTCTCCTGTATGGGTGTTCTTGCCATTGCCCGTCTCATTTTCTCGCATTTAGCCACTCTCTTTGCCTGTACTGCCTCGTCTTTCTTATCGCCCTTATGATTGAGTATAGTGTCCCAATTGAGGGTAAAAAAACAATAGGTCTTCATTTCCCCTTCCTTTTCCTCGGGTCGGCTAATCTTGTTGATAAAGCCCTTCCTCTCTAATAGGGGAATATATTTTTTGAGGATTTGGCTCTTTTTAATATCCATTTTACTCTCCAAGTCTTTGCCCGTGATATAAAAACTCCCGTCAGTTTGGAGGCGATTAAACTTTTTCATTGTCAGGTACTTGTCTATCAAAATACATAGCAATACCTTTTCCGTTGAAGTTAAATCCTGTGCGAACATTATGCTTTCAGGTGCTCGTACAAATGTGTCAATCCGTTTTGCTTGTTTCTCCATATCGTGTCATTTAGTTAGCCCGTGTTTTTGGGTACAGGTATAGCCCAACGCCTTTTGGGTGCGTCATTCCATATATGTTCGGGGATTGTCGGTTAAGATTATCTTTCGTCCTCGCAATCAGCCCCTTCACCTACTACTAATATACAAAAAATAGTTGAGAAAACCAAACGGCGGGCGGGGCATCGGGCGGCATCAGGGCAACGCGGCGGAACTCTTATTACCCTCCCTCCAACATAAATCAGTAATGGAGGTCGGGTATCTTTATTTTGTCCCTTGGGCTATCTGTTGCCTACGGCGTTCATCTTGTCCTATGGCTTGTGGATTTATCTATGATTAGACTAACTATATTCATCTATACCAAATAAACCTATTGAAAAACAAGAAAATAAGAAGAATAACATTATAAAAATGACATCTTATAATCTTCCAAAATAAAACTTGTAATATATTTTAATAATCTTCTTTTTTATCTATTTCTGTAATCTATTAAGAACTCGTTGCAGCGTTATACCCATACCGCGTTAAAGCAACATACCCTGCCGCGTTGGAGTGCCACAGGGTATGGTGCTCGCGTGTTCCGTTGTCAATATGGTTGTATCCCATTTTCTCGGTAATAGTTATCTATCTCTTCCTCTACAATTCCCCATACGCAACCAAAACTATCGCCGATTTCATTTGCCGCGTCCTCTTCATAACCGCATTCAATCAATTCCCCAATAGCCCAATCCACTAACCCGCAAATAGACATATCGGCATACAATTGTTCTTTGGTAGGAAAAGATACTACCTGTTCCTTGCAGTCTAACGCAACCGCCTCCAAATAAGTGTTGGTAGCGTCCCTTACGGCTTCTTCGTATTGTTGAGCCGCAGTTTCTTCATCGTGTTTAATGTTCAAATCTTCCATTTATTTGCTCGTTATAAGGTTATTACAAGTGTTAAGCCCTCTGTTTGATAAAGTTCATTGCTTTCCTATTGGCTTTGCTTTTACAGGCTTTATCATATTGTTCGGTAAAGTCATTCTTACCCACCATTACGCACCTCATAGACAACTTATGGAGTTCCAGTTGGTTTGCGTATTCCATTGTCTTGTGAATGTAAGTTGTTGCAACATACCCCCATTTATGAGATTTAGCGAAACAAACCCCCGAACCGACATAGTACATATATTCGTCATTAGCACCATTGTAATCATACGGCTCAATGCCTATCCCAAGAGCCATTTCCCTGAAAGCGTCCAACATAGTGATATTACCACGCTCCATAAAACGCTGAACACAATGTTCCGTATAAACAATGAATAAATCATATCCCAGCATTTCGTAGGTGTGCTCGTTGTTGAGACCCTGCAAATATCTAATGCAGCCATTATTTCCAACATATTCGTATAGACAAACCCAAAACAACCTCGCATATTTGGCGTTTTCACCATAATAACACTTCACAAATACCACATACACAGAGTTTCCGCTTGGAGTAGTATAATGGCTTGTCCCCAAAATCGCTCCGTCCTTTATTCTTTTGTTTTTGAGTTGTTTTCCATATTTTTTGTGCCAACCATTGCTCATTTGAGAAAGCCATAATTCGTCCTGCATAGTTTCTGCTTTCAGGTCGGTCAAAGACATATCTTCTGTAATCATATTGTATCATTTTTAAGGGGCGTTGAGGTTATCGCAGCCCCATTGGTTAAACGATTAGAAACTCAAACCAAGTTGTTTTGATTTTTCAACAACCGCTCTCTTCACTACTTCAATACCCCAGGTTTTAATCATTTCAGGGGAAACCCCCATAATTCGTGCTGGAATAACATACTTGGCATTTGCCTCGTCGCTACATCTACCTTCAAAGGGGTAGGCATTGTTCCCAAAACCATAATAGGTTTTGCCGGTGATTGAACAGATATGAGCGTCCTGCTCATTCTGTAATTCAATGTTGATTTTTTTCATTATTATATGATTTTTTGAATATACAATTGCTTGAAATCCACCAATTTCAAGCGTTATAGACCCGTGGTGGCGAGGAGCGTTTTTGGGCATAGTTATCCCTATGGGGGCAATCCGCTCAACCCCCAAGTTTCACCGAGAACAATAGCCAACCGCGCGATTTGGCTATGTCTCTAATATGGTATTTCAATAAGCGGGAAAGGAAAGAGACTTGTTTCCCGTATCTCAAAGAGACCGCCCCTGCTTCCTATCTAAATATACAAAAAAGATTTGAGAAAACCAAACGGCAGAGGAAAGGGTATTATCGCTTATTCCTGTTGCTTGTCATAAGTTGTGATGGCGTGTTCATAGTCCCGAGATTGCAACGGGAGATATTGGATGTGTAAATCGTGCTTACTTGTTTTGCTTGCAACAGCGCCAATTCGCTCATAAAATCCGTATAGGATGGATTTGAATATCTCCCGTTTTCTTTTGTTTGTTGCTTTGTCTAACTCGGGTATGCCACGGGGGAAGTTGTGGATTTGAGATAAAGGTCCCCAAGATAGACGGACTGAAAACTCAACGCGTTTCTCATAGTTGTTCGCACAATCTTTTGCGAACTGGTCTTCAAAATTAATCATAATCGTTTTTTTTAATTGTTTAACATTTTTGAGATTTCTCCCAATCGCTACGACTGCGCCAATAAACGAAGGATACTTTTTGCCGACTACCATCGGGGGTAATAAAACAATCTTGTTCCCAATCTCCGTTTTTGTATTCAAAGAAGCGAAGTTTGGTGCCAGATGGTAGTCCCATATTAGAAAGGTCGTGATGCTCAAATCGCTTCACCTGCTCTTTGTTCTCAAAGAAGCAATCAAACGGCTCCTGGTCAGGGCAGGTAATCTCGTAGCGGTAAGGGTACTGATTGGAAGAAGAGGTGGTAATTGGATTAGAAGGGGTTAAAGATGTTTCCATTGTTAATGATTTAAGGTGAATAATAAACTGAATATCAATTAATAATAGCCATATATGGCGTTTGTGAAAAGGGCATAGCAATCCCTGCCGGGCAGATTTTATCTCCCCGGATGGTTAAGCATATCGGGCGCTCGTACGCTGCGCCTGATATGCCTAAATAAGCAAGCCGATAAGAAATAGATTAGCGAAGACCCCAAAAGGAGTTTCGCCGAAGAGAGCAGGACCACGATTATCAAGTGGTCGTAAGAAGTAAGTGGCGAGACCAATAGGTTTCGCCCAAATCAGTAGCGCAAGATGTCAAGGAACTATGTGCGGCGGTCGTCGGTCGCTTTGACCGATAGAATAACAATAATCGTGCCATAAATCTAAAGAATTATGATTTCAACGGAAAATAATTTAGATTAGTGAAAAATAATATAGATTTTATTTGGATGTAAATCTAAATTATCCTATCTTTGCTCTTGGAAATATAAAAAACGACTATGAACGCACTGCAATTATTCGTCGCAAACCTCTGCGAGACCCATAATATACAGAAGAAGGAACTCGCGGAAAAGATAGGCATTTCTCCTGCGACATTAAGCCAAAACCTTGCAAAAGGAAAGCCCTCAAAGAAAACCTTTGGCAATCTATCAAGGGCATTAGGGATACCGGAGGAAGATATTATTCGGCAATACGAGGAGTGTGTTCAATCTTCGGTGGTATCCGATACACAAGAGATTGTCTCATCATTTAATGCAAAACGCGCTCTCCCTACTGCATCTATGATGGGGGACCCAAAGGCAGCAGTAGAAGAGTTTTTAGCCGCCATTGTTTATGACATAACCGCTACAATCACATATAAGAACAAATCTCTTTATGCCTCATCGTGGAAAGAGACGAAAGACATTGTGCAGACAATTGAGACTATATTTAATATGCAGGAAAAAGGGACCGAAACGGCAGCGAAAGCGATTGAAGACCTCCTCATCTCCAAATACGAAAAGAAATAAGGATTGCCCGATACAAGAAGTGCCTCGCAGATAACTACGGGGCACTTTTCTTATATTCACTTGTTTCAGTAGTGATGGTTATTGACCGCCACCCTCTCTCGCCTCTTTCATAATCTGTTCAAGGGCTTCCTTAGTCTTTCCCTGCTCTCCTGTTGTCAAACTGCCCAAGTAAATCTCTGTGGTCCTAATACTGGCGTGCCCGAGCATTTTTTGAATAACCGCCTTGTCTATCTTACCTTGGAGTAATGTTGCATAGGTGTGTCGTGCGTTATAGGTAGTTATCTTTCCTATCCCTTTTTCTTCACAGATTTCAGCCAACCCTTTATTGATTTTCTTAATTATGTTCTTCTTTCTCTCCCTAATTTTGTTTTCATCATCCAAGCCAGCATAGAAGGGAAAGACATACTCGTTGGGTTTGGTCCGCACAAGCCGTCCATATTTTTTAATTATCTCTATCGCCTCGTCCGGCATATCCATTTCAATAATCACATCTGTCTTTTTTGTTTTCTGCCGCCTGAATGAAAGGTGATATGACGATTTTGTCTCTGTTATATTGGCGTTCGTAAAGGAAAAAATGTCGCCAAGGTTTGCACCTCCAAGCAGAAAAGAGAGGATAAAGAAATCACGCGAAAACATCCGTCCCTTATCGTTGCTTTCATACACAATGATTATGCGCAGTTCTTCCGTAGTTAGTGATTTCTTTTGCCTTCCAACTGATTGCAAAGAGTTTTTATTAAAAGGGTATTCGCGTATAATCTTATGCTTCTCAATATAATGATTATACACAGCCCTCAAACCCCGAAAGTAGATATTAATCGTATTTTGGCTTATTTCCCGCACCGGAATGCTTTGTTTTGCCCGCTTCGCCTTCTGCTTGCTCCTCTTTTTATATTCAGCCCGAATATAACTTTCAAAACGAACAAGGAACTCTTTGGTTATGTCATTTATGGTGCAGTCCGGTTTATAGGAAAGAAGCCATTTCTTGCCCGAATTATAACTTTCAATGGTGGATATTGATAGGTTGTTGTTGTCCAAGAAATACTCATCATAAGCCGCCTCTATTCCTTTTCCTGTCTTTGGACGGATGCCCTTTTTATTAAAGGCTTTTTCCTTGTATTGATACCTAAACTCCTCAAAGGAGAAGGATGTCCCTAACTCATCAATAATATGTTCGGCTATTATACGACAAGCATCCGCCTCGCTCTTGGCAGTTTTGGTTTTCTTCAAGTTGTCGTTTGCAAACTCTCCATTGGTCAATAGCGTTTTGCAAGTGGTGTTATAATAGCGAGGCACGCGATTATATGTTATTCTCACTTTGAGTAATCTGCGAACCTCTTTGCTTTTTGGATTAAGGACAACTTTTGCTTTTGGCTTATCGTACATTTTTGACTATCTTTGCATATACAAAGTTAATCCTTTTACCAAAAGGAACAACAAAAGGAACAACTTTTTTTAAGAACAAGACGGAAAGTAGCGATAACACCACGCTCGTAAGAGATTGATTATCAGCGTGACTCTTAGCAAGTTAAGAACAGACCAGAACAAACGACTAATGCCTGTTAATCAGGGGGTCGTAGGTTCAAGTCCTACTTGAGGAGCAACTGATAATCAAGCACTTACGAAAACGTAGGTGCTTTTCTTTTTTATATCAGTCGCAAAAAAGTCGCACTATCAGCGTGTTTTAAGCTCTGACAAGGTAATAGGTATCCTAAATTACAGGAATTATATTCAAAACTATTTCATCAGCCGTTTGAAAACGCTCACGATGCATATTGCGATATTAAAGCAACTGCAGACTGTTTTTGGGCGATGTTTTCAAGGCGACTGATAAATAAAATAGACTATCCATATCTATTATCTTCATCTGAGATAGATAGTGCCGCTGATATGCTTATAAACACCGATGTGCGAAGTGCCGGGAGAAAAAGCTAAATGGTCATGGTGAATCCATAAATCTTACCCTTTTCGAGGGTTCTCTTCTCGGTGACGATCTTGTTCTGCACGCACCCGCCGCCGAACGTCTCGACACTCTCCCAGGAGGCGCCCCAACCTTCCCTGGAGCGTCCGCCATAATGGAAACGGAGCGTATATCCTTCCTCCAGGTCCCCGTCGGAGAAGATCGGCGCATAGAACACCTGCGTTTTCGGGCCGCCGCTGGTGTTCAGGTCACTGCTGTAGAAGTCGTTGAGTGTGTATTTTATGGTCCCGTAGGCGGTAGCGGCGAACGATCCGGTATAGGTGTCCTCCGTGACCGCGAGCGCGCCGGCGGTCGCGATGACGGCCGGCGTGCCGGCGTTGTCCACGGAAATCTTGACGGTGCTGACCCGCTCGTAATAGTCGTCATACCAGGCGGTGGTCGAGCAGGTCACCGTGAGCCGGAACACGCAGATCTGGCGGACCAGGTTCACGGAAGCCGTGCTTTCGGAGATCACGACATCGCCCACCATCACGTCGGCGCCGGCCAGGCTGGACGGAGTGTCCTTGACGATCTTCCCCACGGAGCTCGTCAAGGAGTTCAGCGGGATGGAGGTGTCACCCTCGGAAACGGTGCCGAACAGCTTGCTTCCCGCCGAGGTAGAGAGAGCCGGATAGAGGCAGATCACCCGGTCGCCGGGATTGCCGGTCCACGTGCCGGTGAAGTCGGCCTTGTCGCGGCCTTCCTCTCCGGTAGAAGTGAAATTGTCGATGGCCGTGATGCCGGATTCATCGAACGAGATGACAGAGATGGACTCCTCTTCCTGCCAGGAGACTTCCATCACCTTGGATTCAGGATCATAGGAATAGGCGGTCTTGGTCTGCGCGCCGACCGTGGCGCTGATCGTCAACGGGGTTCCTTCCCGCCGGGCAGGAAGCTGTTCATTGTCACAGGCATTGAAAGCAAGGAGCACAAGGGCCATCGAAAAGATGGAAGCTATAGTATTTCTCATCGTACAGTCATTTTAGAAACCACTAAAAATTCCATTCCCAGCCGGGAGCCATATCCGGAGCATCACCAGAGGCGGCTATTACACCCTCCGGTTTGATCTCCAGCACCTCGCACTCCGGCGAGATGTATGGGTCTTTTGTTTGAGTCATCATAGTAGAATAGTACATTCGTGAATGTAAAGATAAGAAAAAACCGCAGAAATCCCAAATTATCCTTCCTGCTCCGATTTTCCTGGTAGGTGAAACAGTCGTCAGTGATTGTGTTTTTCATAGTTGCAAGGTAAGCCATCTTGCTCGGATTACAGGTCCCGTTTTTTGATTTATATTCAGGTCAATGACACTAATTGGCAAAACGATTCTGTAGCTTTGCCGCCATGACGACATACTATTTCAAGAATCCGGAAGAAGCCCTGAAGCGGGCAAAGATGGCTGGAAATGGGCGGTAATTCCCTTTGCGGTACTCTTGCTCGTCATACGCGTCGTATCGTTGGAGACAATGAGGGCAAAACAGGAATAATCATCTCCCAATGAATCGCTCAAAATGGAGTTCGGCAGGTTATTCAGCGGAATGGATGGAGGGAAGATTGGAACCGTTATTCCCCGGGCTTCCAGACAGGACGGATGAGAGCGCCGTTCAGGCGGCTCAGGGACTGATCCGTATTTCCCACGCCGCCCATGATCCCGTCATAGAATTCAAACGTACGGGCATTGGTCGGATTGGCGTCAAGCTTCGTCGTCCAATAATATCCGTGGCGGTTTCCCTGGGTCGGACAACCGAAATCATACAGAAAGCCGCCGGCCGGGAGGAAGATGGACTTGCCGGCTCCCTCGACGAGGAAGCCGCTCACGCCGGTATCCTCATAATCATCGTACCAGGTCCATTCACAGCACTCGGCCAATTCTTCACAGTCCTCCGGAGAGGGAATGGTCCAACCTTCGCCCCAACAGGCGATCGCGGCGTCGTCCGCCGCCTCGAGCTCCCTGATATCGTCCGGCTCGCCAACCCCCGCCCAACGCTCGGGCCAGGTCGACACGCAATACTTGGTCACCTTTTCCTGTGCGGCGTTTCCCCACTTATAGGTCGTCCACCAGAAGGTCACCTTGGGAAGGAGCTCGCCCCAGGCGTAGTAGGCGCCGAAATCCGTCGGAACCGCGGCGCCCAGGTTGATGTTCGCCCACTTGTTGCCGGAAGGGAGGCCCAGGTCGACCAGCTCCGGTCCGGCCACATTCTCCCAGACAAGACCGGCGGAGCCGGTGATGTCGGCGGCACGGCCCGTCTTGCCGGACGCATTCATCGTATGCGGCGTGGACGTCGTGGCAGTCTGCGCATCGCCCTTTCCCAGGAAGCGGGTAAACTTGTAGGTGACAGGCTCGCCCTGCGCCGACGGGGCCAGCTTTCCGCTGAAAATATAGCCATCGCCATATTTGAAACCCGGCAGGGGTGCACCATAGTAGGTCTGGGCGTAATTGATCATGACGCCTTCGGGAGCCACACCGGTCGCGGCATACGGCATCACGTTCGGCTCCCAGAGCATCGCCTTGCCGTCGGCGGCATCCTCGGCGTCCATATAGAACTGGACGAAGCCATCGGGGATCTTCATGTCGAAGAAGCCGGAGACCTTTCCGTCAACCACGGTATAAGGCTGTTTGTCCGTCAGGTAGTAGGACATATAGATCTCACTGAACGTGAAGGATTGTCCGGCGTCGTAGATATAGGTCTCTTCCGCCGCGAAAGGCAGGAAGATGGCCGTCATCGTGCCTTCGTCACCTTCGCTCAGGGGCAGGGTCGTCTCGTATTTGGAGGACATCTGCGTTTCGATCCAGGTGCCCTCTTCGTATCTCATCTTCAGATAATTCGGGCTCTCCACACCGGAGAAGACGACATAGATGACGTCTCCATCCTCCCAGCCGGACTTCACCGACTTCGTCTCCGCTCCGGTCTGGTAGGATGCCCGAAGGTCGAATGAAACCGGTACACTGTCCAATTCTGTAGGTAGTGTTTCACAAGAGACCAGCGCAACTATAGCGGCGCAGACCATCAATAAAGCTTTTTTCATTGTCCAGTCCTCCTCAATTCACCATTTTTGCTCTGATCCAAATCCGTTGTACACGTTGCTTTGACCGACAATGCCTTCGGCTTGTAAATTAAAGACCTCAAAAACAGGAGGTTCGTACTGAATTTTATAGTCATTCATAAAGTATAGGGTGAATTCAATTTAGAAGTGCAACACACTTCAAAAGTCAAAGTTATATAATTGTTTACAATATTCCAACGGTGTCCTGTAACCCAGTGACTTACGGGGCCTGTGGTTAAGTTTCCATTCAATCTCGGCAAGCATTTCATCGGTCAGCTTGCTGAAGTCCGTACCTTTCGGGATGTACTGGCGTATCAGCCCGTTCGTGTTCTCGTTTGCGCCACGCTCCCAGGAGTGGTATGGGCGTGCGAAGTAGAACTCGGCATCGAGTCCCTTCGCTATCTCCTTATGGCGGGCGAATTCCTTTCCGTTGTCAGCCGTTATCGTGTGTATTTTGTCTTTATAGGGTAGCAGCGCTTCGATTGCCGTGCTGGCCAGCGGGGCGGCTTCTTTCCCTGCAAGCCTGCGGATCAGCACCAGATGCGTGCACCTGTCGTTTGTCGTCATGATGGCCCCCCTGCGGTTCTTGCCAATCATCGTGTCTATCTCAAAGTCTCCGAAACGCTTCTTCTCATCTACGACCGACGGCCTCAGCGATATGTCAACCCGGTCCTGGATAATCCCCCTGGAACTGTACAGGCTGCCACGTCTTCGCTTCCGTCGACCGCGGTGCCTGAGGTTACGAGCCAGCTCGTCATTGCCCCTGCGCTTCTCCTGCCAAATCCAACGATAGATGGTCTCTGCGCTTACCATCTCTTCCCCCTTCATCCGGAACCGGCCGCAGATTTGCTCCGGACTGTACTGGCCGTAGATGATGAAACGCCTTACCGTCCGCTTCATCTCGTCAGTGAACTTCAGGTAGTGTCGCCTGACCTTCATCCTCCTTTCGTACTTCTTCTGCGCCAGCCGCCATCGGTACCGGTGGTATCCTCTCATATCGCAGTTTCTACGAATCTCACGGCTTACCATACCTGTACTGACCCCGATCACTTCTCCTATCTTCCTCAGGATCATCGGTGTCTGCAGCAACGCATCTATCGTATATCGCTGCTCCTTAGTCAAATGCTTGTATCCCATCCTCTGTCGCTTTTCTGGTTATGGCAGTAAAGTTATACTGTCACGCTTCAAAGCGTTGCACTTCAGAATAGAATCCAGCCTTGGCGGTTCCGGAGGACAACACATCGCATAGGTGGCATCAAGCCATTCCAAGATTTGTGGCGCAATCACCAAAATCTCCTTGTAGTTCGGTTGAACGAGCATAAAGCTGTGTTCCTGCCCAAGATACAGGCAATCCAGGGTAAAGCCATCGTCTCGCTTCTCGTGGCAATACTCTATGTAGCAAGGGAACCGGTAGTACGGGACCCTGAATATGCGGTCCTTGGAATTGACGGCCCTATCCCAGATGAGCCCGGCAAGTATCTCCGGAGGGGTCAGTTGCTCCTGTTGCCGGATTTTGTCAATCTGCCTTCCCATTACTCATCGCCCTCCCACACGACATTGGACCAATAGCGTTTGACCCCTCGCGAAATTGCACGCTTGGTTTGAGGGTCCTTCTTCCTGCCCTTCAAGGCCTCACTAATTTTGCGCCTCGTAGCCTCCGGCATACTCTTGCGCTCTCGCTGATAGTATTCTTGCTTCATAATGCTTTGTTTTACAGATAAATAGTGCTTGGTAAAGGAAAGTTGAGGTAGGAAGCACTTTTTTAGGCCGAAAAAATGGGGGGAATTATTTGGAAGCACTTGTTGGTGGGGGTGTTGGAGGGGGCCAGGGGGTATCCGGAGGGAGGGGGTTCAAAATGCCGGGGGGGGTATCCGGCCCATAGGGGGTGTTTTGCGCCTATTCCAGCCTCCCAGTTCTTGCAGGAAACACCTTGTCGTTATCTGGCCCAGAACGCACCAGGAGCCAGAAAAAGGGCCAAATCAAGGCAGACAATTAGCCCCGAAATGGCCCCTTTCCAGGATACACATTATTACATGAACTCTGGACTTGGATCTTTGGCTAAAATGACTTACTTTAGTTTTCGCATGACTTTGCAAATAGCCAACATCTCATCTAACCAGACCTTGTTATTATCAATATAACGCACCAATTCAACGAACCCCTTCCACAAGTTCAACATTTCGTTGTTTAGGGGAGCCAAAGCGGACAAATCATCGGAAACGACGGTTTGTCCGCTTTCCTTTTGCTGCAACTATCTTATTAATAACTATCTTTAATAACTATCTTTGCATTGATGAAACAATATCTCAAGGTATTCTTCCCCTTGGCGGCGATGGTTTTGGGTATCCAGCTATTGGGCGCCCTTGTGTTTCGTTGGGCTGCAGGAACGGTTATTCAGTATCCCATACCCATCATTTTCATGCTCTCTTGTATTGCCGTTCCATTGATTTATCTTAGCAAAACCGTAGGAAAGGTTGCGGACCAGAATGGCGTGTTGATTCCACTTTTACCCTGCTCTTTTCTTGCCGTTTATATCATGGTCGAATCCCCAAAACCTCTGTGGATTGCCTTTTTTATTGCAAATCTATGCCTAATAGCTATTGCCGCATTCATTGCCTTGATTTTACGCAAGAAAGAGATGGAGGGGAAAGCCCAGGAGCTAGACGCATTCGAGAAAATGGCAGCTAATAGTTTGGCTCGTTTCAAAACTTCCTATAACAAACAATACATTGTGATTTCTAATGTCGGAATCAAGGATGTTTTATATGAGATGCCTGACGGGTGTATCTTATTCCAACTTCCCGACAAGCGGTTGTTTGTTTTGGTAAAACAATCCCATCAATCTGATGATTTTGAATTCTTAATAGACGATTTCAGGAACGAGGCAAACGACGATTGGGATGTCTTGGGATATATCGATAATGCTGGGAGCGGCGTATGCACAATGTATATTTCCGACATCAGCGGTTCCCACCAATATATTGATAAAGGTGACTCCTCGTTTATCCCGTTTGATTATTCTCTGCTTGAGAAAGCACAACCCATCCAGTGCTGATATCGATGACATATTTTATCCCCTTGGATTTTTATCAATTTCTTCCAGCATTGGATGTAGCCATTCGTTATTCTGGTCTATGAACTCTACCACCATGCGGAAATCCCGCCATAGGTTCAACATTTCACTGTTTAGGGGAGCAAGAAAAAAGCACCAGCAGAAATGCCGGTGCTTTTCTTTTTTGTTCTGCCTCCAGGATCTTATAAGTCGTCGATGGGGTTCCTTCCGGTGGAAGGGGTTGTGGTGATCGAAGCGGCGTTTGAATAGGTCAGGATCACGTGCCAGGAGGAGCGGTCCGACACGTCGGCGTCGAGGGTGATGGTTCCGTTGGGGAGGTCGTAAACGGCGAGATTGCTGTTTGTCGAGGTCTTCGGTTCCATCCCGTATTTCTGGGTCAGGGATGCCTGAAGGGAATCATAGGACCGCTCCAGGGCGTCCCAATCGGTGATGACCGGGAAGTCGACGCGGACTTGCTGGACCGGATTGCTTCCGGTGGGAGTTACCCTGCAGCCATTGTATCCGGCGAAAGCACCGGTATAAGTGCCGTCACCGGCTTTCTTGAAGCCGGCCTTGACCAGTTCCGTTCCGAACGACGAGAGCGATCCGGTCATAGGGATTCCCTTGAAGGTGAGAGGGTTCGATACAGACGTCGAGGTGGTAGTGGAAGTCGTGGACGTCGTGGAAGGAATCTTGGGGGTAGTGGTCTGACTGTTCTTGTCCGTGCCGATGCCCAGTTCTCTTTCCAATTCCTTGATCTCATCGCTCGAAATCGGGTTGTCAAGGGTCTTTTCTTCCGTCTTTGTCTTTTCTTTCGGGCGGAGCCAGCCGCCGGAGTCTTCGGTGCTTTCCCGGTCAGAACTGCCGGGGAGGGAGACGATGCTTCCGAAGCGGTCGGAGCAGAACTTCACGGCCACCACGACGAGCACCAGTACCAGGATGAGTCTAAGGAGTTTTTTCATTTTCAATCAGGGTTTCAGCGTTCGAAATCCTTGAGCAGCTTTTTCATCTGACCGCCGACACAGTAGCGGCTGAGCGGATGGTCGGCGTTCGACAGGACGCGGCTATAATAGACTATGCGGTCGGTCTGTGTATCGATGACAGCGGCATAAAGGGCGTTTCCATATTGTTCGATCGTGGCGTAGCGCGGCGTCTGGTTGAACAGGGTCCGCACAATGTCTTCGACGAGTTTGTCGAACCGCTCTTTGTCGTACATTTCCTTGCTCTGGATATAGCCATAGGAATGGACCACGATCCCGTAGCGGTGCCCGCTGGCCACAATCTTGTCGTGCAGTCCCTTGGGAACACGCAGGTTCTTGGCGTCACTGACCTCCAGGTCCGAGAAGCCGTCGATCCATCGGGCGATGTCCTTGTCCTTACCTGCGTAATCCGCAGCCACCATGTCGGAGAAGGGATAGCGGTAGGAAGTGATGAGGTCTTCCATCAGGTCCTCGGAGGCTTCGGAGAGCGATTCCACCCGTGACGAGGTGTTGGTAGAGAAATAGAGCTGATAGGCGCGCGGCTGGATGAAGGCCAGTTCGTCAATCTGGGAAACTTTGACTCCCGAGTTATAGCGGGAAGTCATACAGGAGGTCAGCATCAGCAGGGCGGCCGCCGCTGCAACGAAAAGAGAAAAACGCTGTTTCATAACAGATACTTATCGGCCGGCTGCCTTGAACAGGTCCTTGTTGAAACCATTCTCAACCATTTTGGAGATGGCGGTATTGGTCGCACGGAAACCGTTGAACATCGTAGCATCCGCTTTGTAGGTGTCACCTTTCCAGAGCACATTGCCCTCCTTGTCCGACACCGAAGGGGTCAGCCAGGTACGCGGGCTGTTGAACACCATCTTTTTCTTCGCCTTGACAGCGATGATGAAGTCGGCCTCTTCGGCAGAGGCAACGTACTCCCACTGACCGGCAGCGGCTGTTTCCCTGATGAGATCGGCTACTTCGTCTTCCGGAAGCGGATGATCCTCATCGTTGACCACCTGGACGAACACTTTGTTTCCGGCAGCCACGAGAGAAGAAAGCGGCGTCTGTGCAAACAGGGTGACACTGGCCAATGCGAATGCCAGGATCAGAGCGAACTTTACATACTTCATTTTTGTCAAATTTGGGGTTTTATTAGGACAAAGATAACGAATAATCGAATTCCATTAAAAAAAACCTACTCCCAGCACTCCAGGTCGAGTTCGGGCAGGGTTTCGCGGTGGAAGACGGGGTTGCGACCGGCTTTCTTCTGGGCGCGATAGTCGTCGAGCAGGCGGAAAGCGTATTTGCCCAGCCGCACGATGGCGTAGAGGTTACATGCCGTGAGCAGGGCCATGCACAGGTCGCCCAGGCTCCAGACCAGGTCGAGGCTGGCCAGGGCGCCGAAAATGACCATGCCGCCGCCGGAGAACAAGCGGTAGAGGGTCATCACCCATTTGCGCTTGGTCAGGAAGCGGATGTTAGCCTCGCCGTAATAATAGTTTCCGATGATGCTCGAGTAGGCGAACAGCAGGATGGCGGCAGCCACGAAGATGGTGCCGAAGCGACCCACTTCTGCCTCGAGCGCCGCCTGCGTCAAGGCGATGCCGTTCAATCCCCCTTGCGAATCCACCCCGCTGAAAAGGATGATGAAAGCCGTACAGCTGCACACTACCAGCGTGTCGGTGAATACGCCCAGTGCCTGGATCAGCCCCTGCTTCACGGGATGGCTCGTGCTGGCGGTTGCAGCCACGTTCGGCGCCGAACCTTCACCCGCCTCGTTCGAGAAGAGGCCGCGCTTGATGCCGTTCATCAGCGTGGCGCCGATACCGCCGCCTGCGATCTGGGTAATCCCGAAGGCATCCTTGAAGATGATGCCGAAAACCTGCGGTACCAGGTCGATGTGCCGGATGATGACGAACAGGGCGATGAGCAGGTATCCGATGGCCATGATCGGTACGATGACGCTGCTTACTTTGGCGATGCGGTGGATGCCGCCGAAGATGACGACCAGCGAAATGACCGCCAGGATAAGGCCTACCACCAGCGGGTTGAAGCCGAAAGCGACGTTGAGGGCGCTGCAGATGGTGTTGCTCTGAATGGAGTTGTACGACAGGCCGAAGGTCACGGAAATCAGGATGGCGAAGAGTGCCGCCAGCCAGGGTTGCTTGAGTCCCTGGAGGATATAATAGGCCGGTCCGCCGATAAAATGATGCTTTTCCCGCCGCTTGAAAAGCTGCGCGAGCGTCGATTCGACGAAGGCCGAGGCGGAGCCCAGGAGCGCGATGACCCACATCCAGAATACGGCGCCGGGGCCGCCGACGGCGATGGCGGTAGCCACGCCGGCCAGGTTGCCGGTGCCTACGCGCGTAGCCACACCGACGGCGAAGGCCTGGAACGAGGAAATATGCTTCTTCCCGTCGTGCTTTCCGGTGGAATCGCCCAGCAGCCGGAACATCTCGCCAATCATGCGGAACTGTACGCCCCGCGAGCGGAACGTAAAGTAGAGCGCACAGCCGATAAGCACGGCGACGAGGATGTAAGTCCACAGGAAATCGTTGGCAGCGGCTACCTGCCGGCCCAGCCAACCGTCGGCGGAAAGCAAATCTTCCATAAGCGATGAGTTTATCCGTGTAAAAATACAAAAACTATATGTAATTTTGTAGGACAGGCCTGACAAACGACAACGAATGACCGCCGCACTGCTTCCATACGCATTGCTCCTTACAGGGCTTCTTCTGACAGCCAAGCTCCTGCGCAAGAAGAACGGGCTCGACCGTGTCGTGTCCATCGTGCTTCTGGCCTGGACCTTCCTCGAATCAGGGTGGACCATCTGGCAAAACATCCGGGATGGATTGGGGACGTATCAGTACCCCTTCATCATCACCGGATCTTTCCGCAGCCCCGCCCCGTTTGGCGCACTCATCGCCATCGGCCTGGTAACGGCTGCCGTCTCGATCGTCAGGCTCCGGAAAGAAAAGGATCTTCTTTCGAGGATCCAGTATATCCTTTCTTGCATCGTGCTGATTCCCGGATCCGCAGCGCTCATTGTTTCCAGGAGCCGTGCGGCCTGGGTTGCCCTGCTGGTTTGCTTGCTGCTTCTTCTGCTGCGCGAAACAAATCTCGGGAACTTGATCCGCAAGCGCCGCCTCTTCACCCTGGTTGCAGTCGCCCTTCTCCTGCTGGCAGGCGCAGGCATCTTCCTGCTGAAGCCAGACTCCGCCATCGGACGGCTCCATATCTGGAACATGGAGTGCCGGGTGATGGCCTCCCATCCCTGGACAGGCGTCGGCTTCGAGCGGATGTTCAAGGTTTACGGAGACGTCCAGTCCGAATACTTCCAGCAGAAAGAACGTCCCGAGGTCATTGTCCGGGTTGCCGACAGCCCTGTCTATGCCTTCAATGAATACCTGAAGTTCGGGATGGCCCGGGGCATCGGCGGTCTGCTGCTGAGCCTTGCCGTGGCGGCATGGGTGGTCTGGCGGCTGTTCCGGAAACATTCGGTTCTGGCTTATGCGTCGCTCCTCTATGCCATTTTTGCCTGCTTTTCCTTCCCGCTCTCCGTCGTGCAGTTGAAAGTGCTGGGGACGGTGTTCCTGGCGCTAGCGCTCATGCCTGATGGCCAGCGGTGTCCCTGGTGGCTTATGCTCCTGTTAGGCATTGCCTTCTGTGTATGTGCCATCGCTACTGTCCGGGCTTACTCCGCGGAGAAAGTGCGGAGAGATGCGGAGCGGAACTGGCGTTCAGCACTTGTTTCGGACCAGGATACTGAGGAACTCGTCGCCCGCCTCCAGCCGCTCTACGTCCATTTGAAAGACAATGCCATGTACCTCTATCAATACGGGTATGTGCTCTATCAGTCAGGCGCTTACGAAGAGAGCAACCGCATCCTGCAACAGGGAGCCGACCGGTCCTGCGATCCCGCTCTCCATACAACGATGGCCAAGAACCACATCGCGCTGGGACATTTCGAAGCGGCCGAAGCGGAACTGCTGAAAGCTCACTGGCTGGTTCCCAGCCGGATAGCACCTCTCTGGATGCTGATGCGCCTGTACGCCGATTCCGGCAGGACGAAAAAAGCCATCGAGACGGGACGCACCATCCGGCAGATGCCCGTCTATGCAGACAATCCCGATATGCTGTCGCTCCACGACAAAGCGATGGCCTTGCTCAATGAACTAGAGAATAAACATTAAACCGATACGTATGAAACGCTTATTCCTGATGATGCTGGCAGCCTGCGCCTGCCTGTCGCTGACCAGCTGCGACGATGTGCAGAAGTTCCTGGGAGACTTGCTCTCCAATCTGGTCAGTGATACGGCCACAGAGGAAGAAATCGGCAACGGTGGCCTGCTGGGCAACGGGGGCCTTTTGGGCAACCTGACGAGCGATGTCACCGTCGAAGGCAACACGCTTCGCTACGGCAACCACACCTACACGGTGTCGGGTGAGATCGACCATACGAGCGGTCAGTTCAAGACCCCGACGGCCGCCGTCACTTTCACGAATGTTCCCTCGGATTATGCAGAGTTCGAAACGGTCTATCAGCAGCTGCTGGGCAAGAGCGTACAGGGAACGGCCGCCATGGTCCCCATGGCGCTTGAACTTTATGCCCGCGATGCTGGCGTGGGAGAGCGCTGCCTGCACCTTTTGTGCAACGGCTCCGCCACGGTGAGCGAGATCACGCGCGAGCTGAAACGGAAACTGGAGCCTTCGCGCTTTTCCCCGGACAACGATCCCTACATCCAGCGCTATCTGCCCGCTGCCGTGCTCAAGGGGGCAGTGCCCTCTAACGCCTATACGCCCGACAAGCCTTATACCGTGGAGATGTGCCCGTCGCCCAACGGCGTGAAAGCGGCGCCGCTTACGGGCGGAACGGTCACGTATCTTTATATCCTGGCCGGCGGATGGGATACCTATCAGCGCGCCGTGGATATCTTCCTCAAAGACGGAGACGACCACTACAAGGTTTTTAACTGCCCTTCCTGCTATACGCAGTGCAAGCAGATTCGTGGCACCTGGCCCGGGTTGGATTAGCATTGTGACGGGAGGCTCTGCAAAATGCTTCGAATGATGTTGACGAGAAAAACCTTCTATTCCATCTTTGCCCTTCTCCTGATGGGCGGCATGCTTCTCCAGGGCTGTGGGGAGACGATCGAGCCCGAGGTCGACCCCATTCCGGAGAATACCTACACCCTGTCCGTTGTCGCCAGCAAAGCGGAGATCGGCACCAAGGCATTGGACCTCAACCAGGGGACTCTCCGCGCCACTTGGCAAGCAGGCGAGAAGGTGGCCGTGTATAACAAGACCCGGAACGCTGGGCTTGAAGGCTACCTGGAGGCACAGGGAAGCGGATCGGAAACAACGCTGAAAGGTACGCTTTCCGGAACTGTCGAGGCGAACGACATCCTTACGCTCAGTTTCCTGGCTTCCAACTATTCGGAGCAAGACGGCACGCTGGCGTATATCGCTGCCCATTGCGATTATGCCACGGCGGATGTCACGGTGAAAAGCAAGGCGAACGGCGTTATCACTCCCGCTGCTTCTGCCAGCTTCGCCTCCCGGCAGGCCATTGTGGAGTTTACGCTCAAGGAAAGCGATGGCTCTGCCATTGCCGGCGGCGTAAGCAAGCTCAACCTCGTTGCCGGAGGGACAACTATCAGCGTCGTTCCGAATGCTGCGACGGATGTACTCTATGTCGCCATCCCTGCCATCAGTGAGGGGACGCTGAGCCTGAGTGCTGTTGACCCCAACGGGGCCCGTCGCTCCCATGAAGAGACAGGTACCACCTTTGAAAATGGGAAGTACTACAAGTTCGGCGTGAATATGGACTGCATCGTCAAGGACGACAGCGATCTGTTCGCAGCCTGCGCTTCCCGGGTACCGGTCATCGTCCTTGGCGCGGACATCCGGATCACGCGCTCCGGCCACGTCGACATCAGCGGCGCTTCGACCATCGATCTCAGCGGTCATTCTATCACTGGCTACGCGGTAGACAATGTCCCCTCCGGCCGTATCTTCTACGTGGACAGCGGCAAGTCTCTTACCTTGAATGGCCCCGGCACGCTCAAGGGCGGTCATGCGGAAGAAGGCGGCGCTATCTGTAACCGGGGCACGCTCACCTTGAAGGATGTCACCATCACAGGGTGCAGTGCCCGTCGCGGAGGCGCCATCTATAATGAAGGCACGTTAAACATGAGCGGGACCATCGTGGCAAGAGACAACACCGGCGAGAACAACGCTCCCGGCAACGTGTATCTGGCCAGCGGCACGGTCATCACCGTGACAGGCCCCTTTACTGCAGGTACTTTCATCGGTGTCACACTGGCTGACGGTGCAGGCAACATCACGTCCAACTATGCTGCCTACAATGGTTCCACTGACCCTCTGACAGTGTTCAGCCCTGACGCCTCCGACTGCTATCTGACATTTTCCAACGGTGAGGCCGGACTGGCGCCCGGACGCTATTACAAGGTCACCGCAGAGAAGGATTATGCCACGCTGCAAGCGTACCTGGATGAGACAGGACGGGACCTGTCGGGGGCCCAGACAGCCCTCTCGCTCTTCTTCCCCAACCGCAACACCTCCGCCAGTGCCGTCAGTTTTACCTACCGTTCCGCAGATCCGCAGGGCTATCCGGTAGAGCTTTCGGCCCTTCTCCTTGTCCCCGATGCCGCATTGGAAGGTACAAAGGATCTGTCGGGCATCTGCCTGACCAACCACGGGACCATCGCCTCCAATGCCGAGTGTCCCACGATGAGAGCGCAGATCGAGGGCGCGCTCACTTGGCGGAACTTTGCCCTCGTGATGCCCGACTACTATGGCTTCGGTGCCAGCGCAGACCGTCCGCAGGCCTTTCTGGACGCAGAAACCACGGCGCGGGGCAACATCGACGCATACCTGGCCGCCGTACAGCTATTGAAAGACCGCGAAGTCAGAATCCCAGATAAACTCTTCAGTTTCGGCTACTCGCAGGGTGGATTCAATTCGATGGCCAACCTCAAGTATGTCTCGAAGCATCCGGAGCTTTCGATCAGCTTCGATAAGGTGATGTGCGGCGGAAGTCCCTTCGATGTGGAGTTGACCTGGGACGCATACACCCAGGGGACCTTCCGCAACGCGATCGCTTTCATCCCGATCACCGTGGTCAGCATCAACGAATCGCAACAGCTGGGACTCGCCTACAGCGACCTCTTCAAGGGAAAATTGCTCGAGAACTGGCGAGACTGGATCCTTTCCAAGAAATACAGCACCGACTGGATTAACAACAAGCTCGGTACCAACGACTTGTCTGAAGTTATGAGTGACGGGTTCATGGCCCGGACCGGAGAAGCCTATAACGCCATCAAGGATGTCTGCCATCGCTACTCGCTGACGTCGGGGTGGGTTCCGTCTCCCGAGACCCAAATCATCCTTTACCATTCAAGACAAGACGATACCGTCCCGTATGACAACCTCACGGCCATGAAAGACTACCTTGACCAGGTGGCACCGGGTTGCTACACGGCTTCCGAAGGCAACAACGGTGGACATATCAACGCAATCATCCGTTTTGTTTCGGTCACGATTTCCGCATTTTCGGATTAGCAGGGACGGAAAATACCTGAATATACAACGCAAATACGATTCCTATGAAACACTTATTCTTTCCCATCCTTTTGCTCCTGGCATTCCTCGGACTCTCCGTAGCCTGCGGCGCTCCGAAGGCGCAGGAACCGGAGCCGAAGTACATCGTTCAGGTTTCCATCGGCCACTGGAAGGCACCTACCTTTTCCGCTGAGCAGATCATCGCCCGGCTCGACACGGTCAGCCGCCTGATTCCCATCGAGAAGGTCATCATCGGATGGAGCCTCGACAAAGAGGTTTACCGGAAAGTGGGCACGTATCTTCACGAAAACAATATCCATATGCTCCTGTGGCTTCCGGTCTTTGCAGAGACGGAAGACGTTCTCGACAATTCGCCGGCCGTGGACCTCTGGGGTCGGCTTCCTGCTGAATATGCTGCGGGAGGCTTCCGCTTCAACTGCCCCACCGATCCGCAGAACCTGACCAATGTCATAGCCCTGTACGACCAGTGTTTCAGCGACTGTGGCTTTGACGGCGTCTTTCTCGACCGTGTCCGCACGCAGTCGTTCGTGAGCGGGGTCGGCGGCGTACTGAACTGCGGCTGTCCGACATGCACGGCGCATTTCGCCGCCGAAGGCGTCGATTTGGAAGAAGTACGCAAGGCCTGGGAGGAGAAAGGCGACGAATTCCTGTCGGTTTCGAACTACGATCCGGTCACCGGTTTCGAATTCGCCGATCCGCTGGCAGCCGCCTTCTTTCGGGCGAAAGGCCACATCGTGAGCAACTCCGTGGCGGCGGTCGCCGACAGCCTCCACCAGCGAGGCCTTGAAGTCGGCCTCGACCTGTATGCGCCGTTCATGGCGCCTTTCGTCGGGCAGGATTATGCGATTCTCTCGCAGCACGCCGACTTCATCAAGCCGATGCTCTACCGGATGACCTTCGCTCCCGCCGGCATGGGCTACGAGTACGACCTCCTGCGGAAAGCGATCCCAGGCGCGAAGGGCTATCCCGATATCAAGATGGACGTGGCATTCCTGGAATCCCAGTTGGAAGCGATGGCCGACTGTCCCTGCGCCAAATATCCCGGCATCGAGATCAACTACCGGGCGGACATCGTCCCCACCTCACCGGAATATGTGGCCGAATCCCTCGCAGCCGTCATGCGCTACCACTTCGACGGCCTCGACCTCTCCTGGAACATCATGGAAGCCCCCGACGCGCACATTGCCTGCCTGGGGAAATAGGAAACCGCTTCGCTCCTTGCGGGCGATGATTGAATCACGACTCATCAAATCCAGTTATGAAACACATTCCATCAATTATCGTTATTCTGGCCTTGACCGCAGCTGTCTCGGCCGGTGCGCAGACGCTGAAAATGGAGCCCCAGGTTGTCGGTGTGACCACCTATGAGGCATCCACTGCCGTCAATCTCGTGGTAGTCAAGCCTGAAATCAAGCTCGTCAACCCTGACCCTTCCGTATTTTCAGTCAACACGAATGGCGTAGAACGAAACGTGCTGTCTGCCTATCCGTCAGATGCCAGAGGCGCCTTCGATCCGGAGGGTGAATACCTCGCGCTGGGACTTGAGAAAGCCTCAGGCCGAGGCCTCGGTCTTACCAAGGGAGCGGGTGTATGGAAAGAAGAATATGGCGTAAAAGTCAGTTTGAAAAAGGGCAAAGTCCTGAAAGTCGGCAAACAGAAGTTTACGGCTGTTTCTTGTGAAACAGACAGGGCTTTGAAGGATTTCATCTCCGAAGCGGACTATTTCAACAAAGGCACTTTCACAGGTAAACTGACCGGAAAGCCCGGAGAAGTAACGCTGACGTATGCCGCTTACGAGCCCTGGTCCCTCAAGGGAGACGGGAAAGCGAATCCCTTGATCATCTGGCTCCACGGCGGCGGGGAAGGAGGCGTTGATGTTTCCATTACGCTGCTCGGCAATGAAGTCGTATCCCTGATCCGTCCTGCCATCCAGTCGCACTTTACGACGGACGGCGGCGCTTGCGGCGCCTATGTTCTCTCTGTCCAATGCCCTACCATGTGGATGGGTACGTCGAAAGGCTTCGGTCACGGCGAATATCCTTCGCTCTATGCCGACGTGCTCAAGTCGTGCATCGACAATTATGTCGACCAGCATCCCGATGTGGATCCCAACCGTATCTATCTCGGCGGATGCTCCAACGGAGGTTTTATGACCATGCACATGCTGATCCGTCATCCCAGGTATTTCGCGGCAGCCTATCCGACCTGCGAAGCCTATCTGGACCAGAACATCTCGGACAACGAAATCAAGGCTCTTGCCGAGGAGAACATCTGGATCGTCCAGTCTTACGATGACACGACCGTAGATCCGAAGACGCATTGCATCCCTACTTTCCAGCGCCTGATCAAAGCCGGCGCAAAAAATGTCTGGATGTCGATGTTCGAAGATGTTCAGGGAATCGACAACCCGGGCCAGAAACTTTACGGACATTTCTCGTGGTGCTATCTCTTCAACGATGCCGTGACCATGTCCCAGGAGCAGAGCACAGGAGATGTCAAACCCAGCAACAACGGCGGTGGCTCCGTCGCGCCCCAGGGCCATGCGAATATCTTCGAATGGATGAACGCCCAGGTCCTCACTGCCCCCGAAGTGCCCCAGCGGCAGGATAACCCCAGAAGATAAAGACAGAGAATCGCCCAACTGGCGCAACAACATCGGCCCCTCATGCCCTGTGGGGCCGATTGTTGTGCGGCAGGGGCCGTAATCGCCCCATGGCGCAAGAAGACCCCTGCCAGAAGGATGTAAAAGGAGGATGCGCTTGCGCCTGATTGTTGTTCCTTGACCCAAAACGATAATAAGGAATGGCTTATGCCCTTGTTGGAACGAATAAAGGAAAAGAAGTAAGCCAACTTCCATTCTTTGCAATGATTGATTATCTTTGCTTGTGCAGAAGATGCACATTACTGAACTAAGGTCTGAATAAAAACAATGGGTAGTAAAAGAAGAAATAGAGTCGGTTTCCTCGTTGCTTTGACATTTGGTTTGTCTCTTTTTGTGTCATGTTCTACAATGCACTATATCAAAGTCAATCACAATCATACTGAGAGACTGCTGAATTCTTTCTATCAAAAGAACGGGAATGCTTTCTATCTGTCTTCAACTTACTCAAATTTCTCAACCGTATGGACATACGAGGAGGACAGAGCCGTTGTTTACAGATTACAGAATGGCAGAATCAGGCAGAAACTATCGTTTAATGGAATAGAGCCCTTTCAGTTTGGGAGTCTCATTCCCGAGAATTTGGAAAAAGAACTCTATCAGGATTGTCCTATGGTCTTAGATGGAGATATGTTTGGGTTTATTATTGATATTGACCATATTCGGCATAAAGACGACTATCCCGTTGACATCAGTTGTATGAAGCGCGGGAACTATGATTCAGTTGTTATTATGAGACTTGTTAATGATATTAAGTCTTATCATTTGTGGGAGGTTGAGTATTGATAGTTATTGAACCTATTCTTCGGAACGACTCTCTCTTCGCAAGGTACTTAAATCCAACGAATTACGTAGAAAAAGAAAGCGGACAAACCGTCGTTTCCGATGATTTGTCCGCTTTGGCTCCTCAAGTAGGACTTGAACCTACGACCCCCTGATTAACAGTCAGGGGTTTACTCGCCGTACAGATATCTGTGCTGTTCCGGGGTGAGTGTATCGATGGCGCAACCCCAGTAGGCGAGTTTGCGGCGGGCGACTTCCTCGTCGATCTCGCGGGGAACGTCGTGGACCATGGCGCCTCTTTCGCGGGGCAGGTCTTTGCGCTGCACCAGGTAGCGGGCACTCAGGGCCTGGATGGCGAACGACATGTCCATGATTTCGGCCGGATGGCCGTCGCCGGCCGCCAGATTCACCAGGCGGCCTTCCGCGATGACATAGAGTTTGTTGCCGTTCTCGAGCCGGTAGCCCATGATATTATGCCGGGCCGGTGAGGCCTCGACGGCCATTTCGCGCAGGCCCGCCACATCGACTTCCACGTCGAAATGGCCGGCGTTGCAGAGGATGGCTCCGTCTTTCATGGCCAGGAAATGCGCGCGCGTAATGACGCCGGCGCAGCCTGTGACGGTTACGAAAAGATCGCCCTCGCGGGCGGCTTCGGCCATCGTCATGACCGAAAAACCGTCCATTACCGCTTCCATCGCCTTGATCGGATCAACCTCCGTGACCACGACTTTCGCGCCGAGGCCCTTGGCCCGCATGGCAACGCCTTTGCCGCACCAGCCGTATCCGGCTACCACGACGGTCTTGCCGGCTACGATGAGGTTGGTGGTCCGGTTGATGCCGTCCCAGACCGACTGGCCGGTGCCGTAGCGGTTGTCGAACAGGTGTTTGCAGTCGGCGTTGTTGACCAGCATCATCGGAAATTCCAGCTTGCAGGCACGGTTCATCGCCAGCAGGCG
>JAEEGH010003456.1_pt1 | contig 41505 bp, 30 predicted proteins | sample 9134181 | NCBI WGS metagenome assembly JAEEGH01 (sample SAMN16246544, study PRJNA631951) | gut metagenome | biome: gut microbiome; feature: rumen; material: DP-attached | host: Bos | place: Iran: Karaj | collected 2018-10 | reverse complement strand
ACAGAATACCGCCGAGGGGAGGGATTTCATCAAGCAGTCGCTTTCGTACTTTTTCTGGAAGTGGCCCTACAAGAGCGAGGCAATCAAGATGGACAGACCGGAAATCATCGCAAACAAGGGTTATGAAACCTTCGGTGAGCATTTCTTCAATGCTGGGGAGGCAAAAGGTGAGTCCAACGCTATCAGTGTCTTCGAGAAACTAGGTGTTTCTCCCGAAAAGATTGCTGAGGCGAAGGCGATGCTTGCAGCGCTTGCGAACAAATAACCACCATCGTCATCCTCGGTCCCCTCTTTGTCATCCCCGACCTGGTCGGGGATCTTTTTTGTTTCCGCAGTGTAAAAATCGCACGTAAACAAAATTTATTTGGCTCATTTTGGCCGCGAAACCGTTTTATAGTATAGATAGGGTCTTCCTTATCCGCGACACGGGCGCGTTCCCGCTATAAAACGGAAAATGAGCACAAAAAACATTCCCTTTGAACAACTCCCCATCACGGACAGGTTCATGTTCGCAATGGTGTTCAGCCACAAGGAAATCGCCAAGCCCTTCCTGGAGGCGATTCTCGGCATCAAGATTCACGAACTCCGGGACCCCGAACCCGAGAAAACCATCGAAGTCAGCCCCGTAACCAAGGGCATCCGCTACGACGTTTTCGTGAAAGAAACCGGCCCCAATGGCGAGACCATTCGCAGTTTTGATATAGAACTGCAAATGGAAAACACCGACAACATCCCCAAAAGGACTCGCTTCTACCAGGCCATGTGCGACAGCGACGCCTTGCTCAAGGGCGAAAAATACTACAACCTCAAAGAACTCTACATCATCTTTATCTGCCCCGACGATATCTTCAAGCAAGGACGGGCAGTGTACAGATTTAAGAATCTCGATGTCGACAACCCGAAAATCGAAATGGGTGACCTCACTTTCAAAAAATTTTATATATTCAGTAAGTATCGCGAAATCGCCGAGAAGGCCATTCGGGATTACATGGAGTATTTCGCCACCAACAAGCCGATTTCCCCAGCAACCGAGAACATCGACAGGCTGGTGAAATGGTACCAGACCGACAACAACACGAGGATTCGCTATATGACTCTGCAACAGGAAATTGACATAGCCATTGACAAGGCAGAAACTCGGGCGGCCGAAGCGGAAGCTCGCGCAGCTGAAGCAGATGCTCGTGCAGCCGAAGCAAATGCTCGCATAGCCGAAGTTGAAGCTCGCGCAAACGAGATGGAGAAGAAACTCCGGGAACACGGACTGCTGTAGCCTCTACCCTTTTGGCACCCCAGCCCCTCCCGCTGTCATGCCCGCGCAGGCGGGCATCTTCATACCAACCATCGCCATTCTCCTTCCTCGTCATCCCCGCCTTACCATCGTCATCCTCGCGCAGGCGAGGATCTTTTCATTCGTCTTGCCCGCCCATTCGGCCTTGCTTGCTTCGGCTTTGCTCAGCACAAGCAGGGGCAGGCTCCGGCGTGGATCCGCTAAAATCAATTAAATGACAAAAGCCCCGGACGATGTGTCCTGAGGCTTTGATTGTTTAGGGGTAAAGGTAAGGCTCCCCGGTGGGGAGACACTAAAATTCGAATTTAGAATTACCAGCAATCCCCAGCAGCAGCTCCATCACTATTCAATTTAAAATATCCTGTACAAGCGCCACCTAAATCAATGTCAGGCCAATATTGCCAATCGCTTGCAAATATATGAGTTTGCGTATTGCCCTGACAATCTTTATAAAGCATCTTGGCACCTTGAGGACCTGTAATATGCCATTTTCCGCCGTTACATGTTTTTTTGTAACAGGTGTTAGCGGACATATTCATTTGCGTTCCCGCCGGCAAATTAGTTGAATTAGAACCATTGCAATCCATTACTATGGCGACCGGATTTTTGAAGCAACTATGCCATTGTACATACGCAGAGGCATTTTCTCCACTAGATACACAAACGGTTATATATCCATCATCATCGGCAAGGGTCTCTCCGAGAGCATCAACTTCGACTCCGTTCACGCAGAACGTTCTATCATCAGCATTACCTGCTTGAAGAGTTGCCTTCTTTGCATAGATTTTTGCGCACCTAGCACCTGTTCCTAATCCAGGGATACTTCCATTGCCGTAATTGTTTTCGCATTCCCATTCATATGGATTCACATCTGAAGGACATCCGCCACCGGAGCTTTTCTTAAACTCCACAACACATGTTTGCGGGTCTGACCATCCGGAAGAGTTCTTTAGAGTTACAACATAATGGGCGGTGTCGCCATTGTTTGTCTTTTCAGAGTTTGTTAATGCGGGGAAGGTTCCTGTCGTGTTCGTGAAGCCAGATTCTTCCGAGCCAGAGGATCCAGCGCCTTGAATCATATAGAAACAATAGTCACCACCTTCATCGCACCCGACCACGTTCTGCAACCCAATGGTAACATTGTCCGATTCACCAACGTTTGCGGTTAGGCCAGTGGCACACTCAAATGTGGGCTTGGGCTTTTTGTAAAACTCAACACTACAGGTATTAGTTGTTGTACCGGATGAATTCCTGAGCGAAACTACATATAGAGCAGTGTCACCAGTCACCGTCTTTACAGTATTGGTAATCGCGGAGAACGATCCTGTCGTGTTCGTGAAGCCCGTTTCTTCTGTGCCACTGGCGCCATCACCTTCAATCTTATAGTAGCAGTAGTTGCCGCCTTCATCGCAACCGGTCACGTTTTTCAGTACTATGTTAACGTTACCAGTTTTACCCACATCAGCCGTGGGGATATTGCCACACTCAAATGTGGGTTTTGCCTTTTTCACATTCATTTTCCAATTACAGGTAAACGGACCGGCAACATCGCCGTTATACCGGTCGAGTTTCGCACTATATGTGTATTCCTTTGCGCCAGATCCACTCGGCGAGATTGTCACATCGCTGTTAAACTTAGACGGATCGTTATAGCAGTCTGATTTGTTCGCATTGCTGCCGGATATAGAACACTCAGTATAAGCCGGAATAGAGGAATCCTTCCATTCAGCCTTAAATGTGAATGATCCGCCTTCATCCATGTCTATTTCCTGACCATTTGTAATGGCGGTACCATTGACTTTGCAGACCAGCGGGTTTAGCACGGTATATTTGCGAGTATCAGACCCACAAAGAGCGGAGCCATCTGCCGACAAGGTGTATGTATAATCTCCAACTGCACTGGGGGCTTTTATCGTTTCTGAACTTATACTACAATCGGAACTTGTACAATTCTTATTCGTTGATGTTCCATCTACGCTAGCTGTCAAAGCAACAGTCTTTGTCAAGGAACCGTATCCACTCATCGTTATATCCCATGCTGTTGATTTCAACGGATAGGTGGAAATATCATTACAAGTCGCAGAGAGGACATTGGTCACTTGTTCAACGGTCACACTTGCCGAGCAGAAGACATTCCCATCATAGGTTATTGAGTACGTATAGGTTCCCGGCGTAGCAGGCGCAGTAATCTCATATCTATTGTTGTTATCGTTGTATCGATTTACCGTCACACTTTGGTTGACACCTTGTCCGCTCAATGTAGCAGAAATGTTTTGCGTATCTGTACGTTTATCCCACCTATCGCCTTGACCTTTATCCGTCACAACCAATGTCGTTGTACGATTGGTCGTATAAACCGTCGAAGGTTCAAAAGAACAGGCACCCGTCGGTACGGATTCCATATTCTTCTTCACGCGGAACTTCGCCGAATTACAAACCGTGAATGCCCTGTTGTCATTGACACTTTCTAGGATAAAGTAGTAATCGTCACCTTCTGCCAATTTGGAATCAGCACCATTCGCCGCATTCGTCGGCGTATCCCAACTACAATTATTTTGAGCATAGCAATCGCCTATCTCTGTTTCATCGACTACGACTGCGCCCGTATTGAGGGTGACCTTATACTTGCACTTGCCATCAGGGCAGTTACTGATTGTGTACGTCAATGCCGGCAAACCAGCGCCAGGCTCCACAGTCGGTATCACTGCCGTTTCTCCACATGTGCGGGTAATGCCAGTCACATTTGCAGTACACGTGGCAGTATGTACCTTGGCAGGAGTTTCATCCGTTGTCAGCGTCACAGTGAAGCCATATGCCTGGTCCCCTGTATTCTGATAGGGATAGTCAGTCCATTCAAGGGTGTTCGTTGCCTGCAGCCCGCGCGGTCCCGTAACATCTTCGAAGGCACAGACCGGGTTCGACTCCGGATAATTGCATTCAGGAGCCGTCGCCGAAATCGACGGGCCATCCTTCTGGGCAACACTTATCTTTTTCGTGTGGGTATAGTTATTTATTACAGTCTTGACTTCCCACTTGTTTTTAGACGCAACGTATTCAGCAGTGCATCCCTTAACGGAAATCACATTGGGGCAGGAGCTCTGTACTGAATTCACGCTAATTTGATCATCGTCAAACGTTTTCACATAGACACCCACCACATTTTCCGGGTCAAATCCATCCGCACTAGAGATATTCTCTATGGGAATCTCTATTTCACCTGTTTTGGTAGTCTTATATGGCATGCTATAGTTGAACTGGGTATTATAGAATCCATCCAACCTGTTCTTGCTGTAAAGGTATATTTCAATTTCGCTCAAATTCGGATTTTCAACGTTCACCTTTAGCGTTGCTTCGCGAAGGTTAGCCTCCCCAGATGCTAGTCCATGGCCATAATAAGCGCCTTCCGGGCCATTGGCCGCAGATGTAAATGTATAATTCTCCGAACAAGGATTCATCTCGCCAACCCAGAACTTTCCACAATGGGCGGCCACACCCTTTGTCGCCCAATTGGCTTCATCGCCATAGATGTTACAATCACTTACTGTCGCATACGCCGTACGGACATCGACCCCATTATTTTGGTAGCCATGCTGTCCACTTTCACCAAATTCATAATAACCCGCTGTACATTTTTCGGGATCAGCGTCTTCGTCAGCATCACACGCATCATCACCCTTATAGTAATAATCCACAGAACACGACCTAGACCCATACCAAGCAGAAAGACCGGTCCAAGGCTTCACCTCATTAGGGCTTTGGGGCACAATGCCACCTGGGTATGCCGAACGGAACGAGCAACTGATTGTCGGGATTGTTTCCCAACACAGGGAGCCATAGGTATCACTTTTCCAGCCAATTCCCTGCAACTTGAAGTTAGGATCAGCCAAGGAGTAGCCCACATATTCACCCGAAACGCTTTCCACCCCAGAAAGTTCAGAATTCTTGAGAAGGAATTCCACCTTATCGGATGTGTTTGACCAAGAATTCGGCCAAATTTCCACTACAAGCTTATCACCATTGCTACCATCCGGTCCAATTTTCGCAGACATCATTATCATGTCATTTGCAGATATCTTAGACGTATTGTTGGTGAGTTTCTTTTCTGTGTAGCACGTTTCCGTTCCCGAAAGGCAAAGCTTGGCATAGACAGAGCCTTCCTTCTTAGCATAGACATTCAAGAACAAGTAGTTTGAAACATTTACATTTGAGCGAAGGATAAAGCCCGAATTCGCAACAGTCGCCGTTCCCTTATCGCCATCAAGACGCGGTACCTGGAACTGAGCCTTCAATTCACCGGCACGCCCAGCCTGAACTGCACTCATAATTACAGTTTTAACCAAAGCCTTGGCAGACTCCTTTTTACCACGCGTAGACGCAGCGCTTTGCGAAATTCGCCCATCCAAATAATCCAAATTCGCTTTTTCACCCTGAACCAGATGCCACTTGGACTTCGGATGGCTTGCGCTTGCGCTTGTCGCATTGGCGCAAACAGAGCCACAGTCGTCTATACAATAGGTAGCGTCTTCACCATAACAATCGATAGAAGATCGATTGTAGCGTATAGAATTAGAACCATCCTTAAACTCGTCAAAGAAGCAATGCTTGTCACTTTCACCAAAATGAGCTATTACCGTATTATTTCCCGTAACCGTAATCACATAGGGGACAGACGTTGACATTGCATTGGCCGTGCAATCCGTACTGCCGGTCGCACATTTCCAATAGTTAAACACCCTTTCATCAACAGGATCTGGAGAAAGACTCACTCTTGAGTTACGATAAACAGGAATGTCACAATTCGCTTTCCTTCGAGTTTCGTCATTATAATCTCCGTAAGTACATGTTTTTGTTGCATGATAGGTGCCCGGACCAGTTACATCCACGCTAATCGCCTGACTTGACGACAAACTACCTTCAACGTTAAACCCTACATGGAACGTCTTTTGTTCCGCCTTAATTGAGGCATAAAGAATGACTTCCTGATCCGTTTGGAAGGGTCCCACAGCAGAGTTGTTTTCGGACGGAATCACCACATTACAACCCGGATGTTCCCCCACTTCCGTAAGTGACACCGTTCCTGTAACACCACAACTCCATTCAGAGTTCATAGATGTTTGTGTACAATGGTTGCCCTCTGCACTAACCCAAGGTACAGACACGTTACAATCTGGCCAATCTGAATCCGCCATCTTCGCGTACACGCCCCCTGCAGCGCAGTCGGCGGAGCCATAACCCGGACCAGACGCAGAGCAATACTCATCCAGGCCCCGACGTTTGACCTTCATGCTATTTGAATTATAGACAACCTCCGATGAATAATTCCCTGGTTGGCAACCTTCAGTTTCCTTAATCGTGAAGTATACGGCGCCATCATAGGAATCCAAATTTTCCACATTAAAAACTTGCTTCGGCGGCGTATCGGACGTATTAAACGAAACCGTGTAGTCAGGTCCAGATCCATCTACACCAGAAGAAGCAGAAACTCCCCATTCACTGCTATAATCCGAGACAGAAACCGTGACATTGCATGTAGCTCCTGCGGCTCCGGTGGTCTTATCCCAAGTCAGGGACACCGGCACAGAGTTGCCTTTAGCAAGTTGCACAAAATCTGTTGTAAAGGAGACCTTCGATGCGTCGGCACCTTCTCCCTTCACCTTTACCCAGAATGGAACCTCAAGAGCATTCCCCGCAACAGAGCCCTTTACAGTACAAATATACGTTCCTTCGACTAGGTTCCCGGAATCAGTGAGCTTTCCACTAACTGGGATTGTGTTGCTACCCGTCTCGCTTGGGCAACTGATGCTGGAAACGCTTGCCGGCGTCGTACTATTAAGAGTAACCACATTGTAGTAGTTCTGCAGTTCGCCAACAGCGTCCTTGGTCAAGTAAACAATACGGGGCAGCACGATAAACGAACCCTGCACCGATGGTGCATTAGCCGTCGAGACATTCTCGTTATTCTCATACTGGCTTTCAAGAGTTATAGACAACTGCGGAGCGACACCAATATAGTAGTCATCCGGTTTTTCAGTAACTGTTTCCGTAATGCCACTACTAGTAGATGACCCTGAAGTTATAACAACAGGACCACCACAACTAGTGCTCTGGGCAGAGCAAATCAAGCCGTTCAGTATCATGTCACTCATCAAATCATCATTATAAATCAATTTTACATTGTTATTAGACAGCAATTTTGCGCACGGCATATCATCACCGGAACCAACCTTGCCATAGATTGTTCCGTCCAGGGTAAAGGATCCCGTTATCTTCGAGATGTCTCCTTGAGTGTAGATAAAGTAATTGTGCAGACCCGACCCGACGCCTTCCATGTGGTTTCCACTAAATCCGTTCACAAGGTAGAGCATTACGAAATCATTAGCCGTTTTGGTTGGCGGAAGTTTCAGCATTTCACCTTCGGCACTCTCTATAATAATGATGTACTTACCTTCAAAAGCAGATGTTTCATTCTTGAAATGTTCTGCAGTCAGATTCAAGACCATATACCCATTATAGAGTTGTTTATTGGACTCATTCGTTTCATTTTTGTCATGGGCAAGCGCCGTCTTATAACATGTTGCCAGGGTTTCGTGGTTGCTTACATCACTACAGGGGGCCTTCCCTGCATAATCCTTAAAAACTTCATACCCAGTTTGCAACATATCCGGCACCGTATAATTTGAACCATCGCAACCTGCACCAGGAGTAGAGTCCCAAATATCTTCGCAGTGTTGCTTGGCATCTTCGGCACACGCTAGATCAGCGGGTTTGTGCGCAGACCATGTCTGGAAATCGCCATTTACGGTAAACCAGGGTGCAACATTGCAAGTTGGGCGGTAATCATCGCTGCCCTTGTTGCAGTAGGGCGACCCCGTAATAGAGCCATTTTCGTAGTTATAGTAATTGTACGAATCTGTCTCGACATCATAGAAATATTTCTCGCCCGGCTTAAATTTGTAGGCACCTACAGTGGGCCTTTGTACAAAATACTTGTCAAAGTTTACAGCAGTGCTTATATGTATGGGGACTGCAGTTGCGCCTGTAGTCTGGCTCACAGGAATATCTGCGACACTATTAAAGACTCGCCAACCCGGCAGCACACGGTTCCCATCAAATGTCAAGAAATCCGCCGGGGCCTTGTATATGTAATAAGAACCTTCCATGTCAGTGTTTGCCGGGAATATGCCGCTATAATCCACACCATCATTATTGTCTGTCCAATCGGTCCACCCACGAGTGTAGTCTACGAAATAGGCCCTGCTGCAGAAGACTCCGCTACAAGCTTGATACTCATAACCATAAAAATTTGGTTTGACCGAATACCCTCTCTCGTCGGCAGTCGTGCTGCTCAAGGAACCACAAACTTTAAGGGGATCAGGCTCTGTTGGCACCACATACTGATTATTGCTCCAGTTGTTACCGGCTCTTGCAAGGGTGAAACTTTGAGAGCAATTCCTCTTTATCCTGGTCTCGTGGTATGTCTTGCTAACCAAGCCCTCGTAGTCGCTATAGGAGTGACCATTTTTGATATAAACCTTTTTAGTATTGTCCTTTCCAATGATAATGTTCCTTGCATCAACACTGTTGTCCGTTCGCCATATCGGGTAATCCGATTCCATCCACGCACCGCCATTCAAGTAAACTTTACCACCGTTCGCTTGAATTTGGGCGTTTTCGATAACACAGGTGTTACCGTCAACTTGTCTATTGTCTTGGCACTCTGTAAACTTGAGTTTGCCGCCGTTGCCTACAGTCATGTTACCCTTGACATAAAAGTTTAGGCTGCCGCAGGCGCTAGCCATTTCCATATCGCCGTCAAAATAGGCATTGCCCCTTATGATTCCAGTGAAATTAGTCGAATTGCCGCCAACATAAAGATGCTGGCTTTCAAATCCGTTATTTGTAGATAGATCCCCGCCGATACATGCGTACGCTTTGACATCAATACGATTACCACCAAGTGTTGCGTCTCCGGTAACAACAAAGTCCCCGCTTGTTGTTGACGGAGGACGGCCCTCCCAATCCCCGTTGATAACCATGGAAGTCGCTTCGGACTGACCTTCGTAATTCAAACTACCGCCAAAATAAGCATAGTGAAAATCAGTATTTACCTTGACCTTCTTTTTTGTCATGCGCACCTTGTACAAGCCGTTCACATTAAAGATGGCCATTTCACTGTGAGTCGCACGCCCGTTCCTGGCCCTACCCGTTGACATCACCTTCAACTTATAGGGAGCGCTTTCTGCATCCACACCAACAAGCCATACATCGAAGCTCTGCCCTGCACGTACAAATTGCGCTAGTTGCTCCGTCAGCTTAATCGGAGTGTTTTTACCATCCTTGTACTGCTTAATCAGCGCACCGGTTTCATTTGCATGATACGTCATCCAACTGCGAGCACTTTCGATACCTGCAACAGCACTCTGGTAAGCTTCCTGCTGTTGCATTCTGTTCGCACTGGAACGGCTTTCGCTAGTCAACCACTTGTAGGTTGCCGTAGCAGCAATGGTCGCCACAAGCATGAAGAGAAGCACGGTGACAAGGGAGACACCGGCCTTTAGAGCAAGATTCTCGCCTACGCGAGAATGACGTGTCGTGTTTCTTTCATTGAAAAACATAATTCTCTCCTAGTCGGTCGGACCATTGCTCGGAATGGGCACAACCAGTAATGCTTCACCAGATTCTCCGTTTCGCGTCACCTTTAGTTTTAGCTGGAATGCCTTAACATTTTTTTTATCCGCCACCGCCACATAGGTAGTGTTCTTATCAAATTTGTAATCAGAGTTGGCAACACGATTCAGCCTAAAGTTTCCAATGGTTATGCTGCCAGAGGCAACAGACGGGGAATACATTGAAAACGTGAACGCAAGGCAAGCCTTTTCAATATCGTCAGGCACCGTAAAACGAATAACGCGCTGCACCGTATTCGCTTCTGCCGTAGTTGGCGGATAGAACAGGAAGTCCTTCACCCCATCAATTTTTTCGCCTATTTTTTCAGTTTTTGCATTTCGAATGCCCACTGCCATATGGTCCAGCCCAGGCACAAAAGTCTGAGCCATATCAGGATTTAAATCGGAAATAGTGACATTGATAGTGAACGATATCTCGTATTCCAGTCCTTTTTTAAATGAAAAATGATTCGCACTAGGATCATGATCGGAATCAATGCACAAGGACTTCCAATTACCCGTCGCAGCAGTATTCGCAAACACATAGACTTCATTCTTGTTTTTCTGGGTATCATCTGTTATCGGGGCACCCGTAGACGTGACGTTAGATGCAAAACTACTGACGGTTACGTTCGTCCCTCCTGCGCTTATTGTCGCCGGCAAATAGCGCGCTTCACCATAACGAGACTCAAGCTTAAATGCTGTACCATTACCAGGAGGAAACATCTGTATTCCATCAGCAACCAATGCACCCGGCACCGCAGGAAGAACAATAAACGATTCAACACCCGTAGCCATTTCTACAGCATAATTTTTCAAATTCTCGTAGGTCGTCCCCGATGGAGCGCATTCTCCATTAGCAGCCCCATCAGCCTTTTCAATTATCCTACAGGTGCGACTAAGAACTTTCCCATCTAAAGCCCAGAGAATCTCTTCTACAGCTTCGTATTTTCCGGATTCACTATAACGAACACGCCTAAGAATCAAAGAATCAAGGTTTCCATCTACTGTTGGCTGCACTGGCTTAAAACGGAACGACGACAAATCTTCAACCTTATCTTCAGGGTCGCCAGCAACCTTTGGGTCCATATAAACTGCTTTCTTTACGCCGCTAAAGACATCATCAGAACCAGCAGACCCGCGCTCCTCCATCGAACTCTTCGCGCCAGTCTGCGCAACATCCTGCTTGAACAGCGTAGCCACGTTCTCGGCGACTTCGGACGCCTTGAGCATGCTCTGCGTGCGCACTCGCATCTTGGTGGAGTTGCTGAACGCCTGGCCCGCGACAATAACGACAATACCCACGATGGCGATGTAGACCATCAACTCCATAAGGGTAAAGCCTTGCCTAGATCCTTCGACTGCACGCCTTGCGGCGTTTCGCTCAGGATGACACAGCTGGTCGCGTTTCTTTGTACAATACTTTCCCATACCGTCCACAGTCCGTTCAGTGTACACAAAAACCCGCGGCATACGCCGCGACGCGGGGCCCACACGAGTCCCGTCCTGCTTAAAATAACTTTTTTCGGGGGAGAAGGCTCAAAAAATCTTTACAAAACGGCCAAAAGTGGGCATTTTCACGTAAAAACGGCGATTTTGGGGCCGTCACCTGGACGCCGCGCTCTTTCTACGCAGAATTTGCGTAGAAAATGACATAGGCAGACAAAAGATCCTCCCCGTTCCGAGAATTGTGGGCACATAAGCAATAAATTGCAAGTGCCCACTAACCTCCCTGCGGGGGATGACAATATGGGGGCCGTTCGATTATTTCAGTGCAAGCATCGCGGAAATAATCTCCGGCGAAACCCCTTTTTCGCGCAAGAAATTCGCCCTTTTCTTATTGAGGACCTCATTCACTTCACGCTCCTTCTGCGCTCCGAGTTTCGTGCCAGCCTTCTTACCGCGACGAAGGCCATTGCGCTCCGCAGCACAGCGGCGGTCGCCGGCAGTAACAATACCCAGTGCCTGTCCTATACTCATGCGCATACGCAACTCCTCTACGACGTCTTCGTCGATGTGTAAATATAATTCAATTTTTCCAACAAGGGCAGCCCTCGCCCCCCCCCCAAAAAAAAGAGAATAACTCTACTATAGCAACAATTTGCCAAGTATCGTATAGCGGGGATGACAATGGGCGGGTCGCGGAAGGCGTTGCAGACTAAATGCGCACCCCCCTGGCGTTTAGTCCGTAATTCCCCGTCATTTTGTTAATTTATTCGCATTAAATTTCGGGGATGCGACGGACTAAAATCCCATCACCCGCCTTTTAGTCCGTAATTTTTCGCCGTTTTAGGGCGAAAAAGGGGCAAAAAACTCCCTTTCGGGGCATTTTGTAGCAAAATCATGCCCATTTTTGCGATTTTGGGCAATTTTTTACAGACAAAAAGGCACACCCACGGCATTTAGTCTGTAAGCGCCCTCAAAAAACGCTACAGATAAAGTAATTTCACTGTAAATGTCACAAAAAAAATCCCGGCCGAAGCCGGAGATGACAATATGAGGGTTTGTGATGGCCGCGCGCTTCGCGCTCGCCATGACAAAGTGCGGGGCACGTCGGGAGGGTCTTAGGGAGGGGCCGTCGTACGAGCCCCGCCCTAGTCTTAAACCCCGAAGAACTCAGCGACCTTCTTGCAGGTGAACTCGATATCCTCGGGCTTGAGGCCATAGAACATGGGCAGGCGCAGCAGGCGGTTGCTCTCGCGGGTGGTGAACTTGTCTTCGCCGCTGAAGCGGCCGTAGCGCTGGCCCGCGGGCGACGTGTGCAGCGGCACGTAGTGGAACACCGCAAGAATCCCGTTGTACACCAGGTGCTTGAGGAGCGCCGTCCGCGTCTGCAAATCTTCCACCTTCAGGTAGAACATGTGCGCGTTGTGCGTGCAGTGTTCCGGAATGTACGGCAATTCGAACAGGCCCTTCGCGGCAAGCGGCGCAAGCAGTTCGCGGTACATATTCCAACTCGCCATGCGGTTGTCATAAATCTCGTCGGCGCATTCCAGTTCCGCATAGAGGTATGCGGCATTGAGCTCGCTCGGCAGGTAGCTGGAGCCAAGTTCCACCCAGGTATACTTGTCGACTTCGCCCCTGTGGAACTGGCAGCGGTTGGTGCCCTTCTCACGGATAATCTCGGCGCGGTCGCAGAACTTCTTGTCGTTTATCAGTAATGCGCCGCCCTCGCCCATGCTATAGTTCTTGGTTTCGTGGTAGCTGTAGCAGCCAAAGTCCCCAAGCGTACCAAGCGCCTTGCCCTTGTAGGTGGCCATCATACCCTGCGCGGCATCTTCCACCACGAACAAATTATGGCGTTTCGCAATCTCGTTGATCTTGTCCATCTCGCAGGCCACGCCCGCGTAGTGCACCGGCACAATCGCCTTCGTCTTCTCGGTAATAGCCGCCTCGACCAGGTTCTCGTCCAGGTTCATCGTATCGGGGCGAATGTCCACGAACACGCACTTGGCCCCCTGCGAAACAAATGCGTCGGCAGTGGAGACAAACGTGAACGAGGGCATAATCACCTCGTCGCCGGGCCCGATGTCGCAGAGCCTGGCCGACATCTCGAGCGCATGCGTGCAGCTCGTGGTGAGGAGCGCCTTCGCCGTGCCGGTGTGCTTCTCGAGCCACTCATGGCACAGCAGGTTGTAGGTACCGTCACCGCAAATTCGGCCGCTCTCGACGGCCTGCTTCACATAGTCAAGTTCTAGCCCCACGAAGGGCGGCTTGTTGAAGGGGATCTTCATGATGCAGAAAATATATATTTTTCAAGCATAAAAAAGATATATTGTCCATAGCATGAGTTTTAAAAAGAAAATGCTGCTCCTCGGGGGCAGCCACGCCGAAATCCCGCTGATCCAGGCCGCGCAGGCGCTTGGCTGGTACGTGATTACCACGGGCAACAACCGCGACGGACTCGGGCACCCGTATGCCGACAAGACTGTATTTGAAAACTACAGCGACAAGGATACGATGCTCGAACTGGCGCGTGCCGAGGGCGTGCAGGCGGTGTGTTCCGGATGCAACGACTTCGCGCTGCTCTCGACGGTGTACGTCTGCGAGAAGCTCGGTTTGCCGGGGCACGACAGCTACGCGACCAGTCTCGAGATTCACCACAAGGACAAGTACCGTGCGCTGGCAACAAGGCTAGGTATTCCGACACCGCGGGCACTTACTGTCGCTGTCGCAGGCTCGAATTTTGCGACAGGTCAAATCGGAGACGACAACTGCGCCGATTTCGACGCGGCCATCGCCCACCTCACCTTCCCCATCATCGTCAAGCCGGTCGACCTCACCGGCGGCAAGGGAATCCACCGCGCAGCCAACCTTGAAGAGGCACGAGAGGCCTACAAAGATGCCTGCAGCCGCACACGGCAAGACCACATCGTGGTTGAGGAATTCGTGCAGGGTACGAACCACGGTTTTTCCGCCATGCTCGTGAAGGGCAAGGTCGCATTCGCATTCGCAGACAACGAGCAGTACTACATCAACAAGTACCTGGTAAGCGGGGCCAACTCCCCCAGCACATCGGGCAGCGATACTCTCGCGAAACTCCGCGACTACAGCGAACGCATTGCGCATGAACTCCACCTAATCGACGGCATTCTGCACATCCAGTACATCGAAAAGCCGGACGGCACGCCCGTCATCATAGAGATATGCAGGCGCCCTCCTGGAGATTTGTACATCAAGTTCGTGAAGTACGCGACAAGCATCGACTACCCGAAATTCATCGTGCTGGCCGAAACCGGCGAGGACATTTCCGGCATTGCCGACGTGCCTACGCAAGGTTACTGGTTGCGCCACTGCATAATGGCTGGACCTGACATCGCAAACGGCAGCACTGTCCGCGACGTCACTTTTGCGCCCGAAATTCAAGGCAACATCGTCGAAAAATTCCTGTGGTACAAGCCTGGCGATGTAGTTACAGACAAACTAACATACAAGGCCGGCATAGTATTCTTCAAATTCGAGAGTCTCGCCGAAATGCAGGACAAGACCGCCAGAATGACCGACCTCGTGAAGATTGTCACGACATAACCCAAAAAGCTCCCTTCGACAGGCTCAGTGTGGTACTCACGGAACTTTCTTTCATCTTTCGTCTCTCGTCTTTCGTCTAATCCTTTACTATATTCCAGCATATGAAGACGGAACCTTACCAGATCGCGTTTATCGGCGGCGGTATCAACTCGGCCATCGGCGAAGTCCACAAAGCGGCAAGCCAGATGGACGGACATTTCGAACTGGTGGCGGGCGCATTCAGCACCCACGCCGAAACGAACAGCGAAACCGCCCGCACCTGGGGCGTCGTTGCCGACCGCACCTACGCAAACTACCGCGAACTCTTGCAAGCCGAAAAGGGCAAGCTCGACGCAGTCGTTGTGCTCGCACCGACAGACTATCACAAGGACATCGTGATCGACGCGCTGAACGCAGGGTTCCCCGTGATTTGCGAGAAGTCCCTCGCCACGAGCGTTGCAGAAGGCGAAGCCATCGCGAAGGCCGTCGCCGAAACGAAAGGCTTCTTCTGCACCACGTACAACTACACCGGCTACCCGATGGTACGCGAACTCAAGCAGTTCATCGCCGACGGAAAGCTCGGCAAAATCCAGCAGGTGCAGGTAGAAATGCCGCAAGAAGGCTTCATGCGCTTGGGCTCCCATAACGAGCCGCCCAAGCCACAGGCCTGGCGCCTCAAGGATACCGTGATTCCGAAGATTTCGCTCGACCTCGGGAGCCACCTGCACAACATGATTTACTTCCTGACCGGCGAACGGCCCGAACACATCGTGGCCGACCAGACCACCTTCGGGCTTTTTCCGCAGATCGTGGACAACGTGGGTGCCCTCGTGCAATACACGAACAACGTGCGTGCGCAAATCTGGTTCAGCAAGACGGCGCTCGGCAACCGCAACGGCCTCCGCATCCGCGTGTACGGCAGCGAAGGCAGCGCCGAATGGTTCCAGCTGGAACCCGAAACGCTCAAGACCTGCGACCTGCGGGGCAACGTGAGCCTGCGTGACCGCACCGGCGACGTAAAGATTGCAAACCAGCAACGCTACAACCGCTTCAAGGCGGGCCACCCCGCGGGCTTTATCGAGGCGTTCGCAAACTACTACAAGGACATCGCCGACTGCCTCGGGCAATATTTCGAGACCGGCACCTTTACAAGCCAATATGTTTGCGGAATCCGCACCTCGCTCGAGGGCCTCGCCATGATGCAGGCAGCCGCGAAGTCCGCACAAAGTAACAAATGGGAATCCGTTCAGCAAAGGTTCTAGATGAAACTCTCATTCGTAATTCCCTGTTACCGCAGCGAAAACACCATAGAGACCGTGGTGCAAGAAATCCGCGATACCGTCGCGACCCGAAATGCAGCGGCATCCTCAACCGGATCGGACGCAAGAAAGTTTGACTACGAAATCGTGCTGGTAAACGACTGCAGCCCCGACAACGTTTGGCAAACCATCAAGAACCTCGCCGCTGCCGACAGCCACATCAAGGGAATCTGCCTCGCCAAGAACTTCGGACAGCATTGCGCCCTGATGGCAGGCTACGGGCAAGCCACCGGCGACTACGTGATTAGCCTCGATGACGACGGCCAGACCCCCGCCAGCGAAAGTTTCAAGCTCGTTGACAAGCTCGAAGAAGGCTATGACGTGGTCTACGGCTACTACGAGCACGCCGCACAGCACCTGTTCCGCCGATTTGGCACCTGGGTCAACAAGAAGATGGCCGAAAACATCATCGGCCAGCCCAAGACGCTCCGCACCACGAGTTTCTTTATCATGCGCAAGTTCATCGTCGACGAGATCGTGCGCTACCCCAACCCGTTCGCCTACATCAGCGGGCTTGTCTTCCGCGCGACCAAGAACCTGGGCAACGTCGCCGTCGGGCACCGTCGCCGCATCGAAGGCACCTCCGGTTACACGCTCGCAGGCCTTCTCGGGCTCTGGATCAACGGTTTCACCGCATTTTCCGTCAAGCCGCTGCGTGCCGCTACCTTTATCGGCGTTATCTGCGCCCTCGTCGGCTTCGTCGCAGGCCTCTACGTCGTTTACCAGAAATTCCTCAATCCCGAAATTCCCGTAGGTTACACCAGCATGCTCGCCACATTGCTGTTCGTGGGCGGCATGATCATGCTCCTGCTCGGGCTTATCGGCGAATACGTGGGCCGTATCTACATCAGCATCAACCAGTCGCCGCAATACGTGGTGCGCGAACGGACGTTCTAGGGTAAGCAAATGGCAGCGGCACAGACTAGCGAATGGACCACAGTCATCAAGCCGAAATCGAGCCTGCTCTCGGTAGACTTCGGCGAAATATGGCAGTACCGCGATTTGTACCGTATGTTCGTCAAGCGCGATATCGTCACGTGGTACAAACAAACTATCCTCGGGCCGCTGTGGTTCTTTATACAACCCATCATGACCACCGTCATGTTCATGGTCGTGTTCGGCGGCATCGCGAAAATCTCGACCGACGGATTGCCGCAGCCGCTGTTCTACCTCGCGGGCATCTGCCTGTGGACCTATTTTTCGGAATGCTTGAACCAGACGAGCAAAACCTTCATCGAGAACGCAAACATGTTCGGCAAGGTGTACTTCCCGCGACTCGTGGTGCCGCTCGCCACCGTCACGAGCAACCTCGTGCGGCTCAGCATCCAGATGGGCCTATTTTTCCTGGTGTTTGCATACTACCTGATTTTCACCGACGCACCGGTGTACCCTAATTTGTACGCACTGCTCACGCCCGTGCTCATAGCGCTCATCGCCGCGCTCGCGCTCGGTTTCGGCGTGCTGTTCAGCAGTCTTACCACCAAATACCGCGACCTCACCTTTTTACTGAGTTTCATCGTTCAGCTTTGGATGTACGCGACCCCCGTAATTTACCCGCTCAGCACCATCGAAGACCCGCGCCTCAAGATGCTCATGCAGGCGAATCCGCTCACCAGCATCATGGAAACGTTCAAGTTCGGCATGCTCGGCGTAGGCGAATTCAGCTGGGCCGCCCTCGGCTACACCGCCGGCTTCGCCGCATTCATCCTCGCACTCGGCGTTGTCGTGTTTAACAAAATCCAGCGCACGTTCATGGATACGGTGTAAATTTACAGTTCGTTCATTGCCACTAAATTTCTAAACTGAATGTGCCGAACCGTGCTGGTAGAATAGTCGATTTCGTCGTTTGATATGACTATTTTTTGGATGGAGTTATCGAATCTGTTGAACGCACCGAACTCCCGTTCGTAAGCCTTTTCCTCGGCAACAGAATACGCCGCCTGGATATAAAAGGTTTTGCCGCCCTTGTTGGCTATAAAATCAATTTCATGTTTGCCATCGTTGAAAACTTGAACATCGTACCCCATATAAACAAGCTCATTATAGACAACATTCTCAAAATTATGGGTCAAGTCAAAGCGGTTGTTAAAAACACGAATCGAGTTGAACGAAACATCCTCATTGTACATCTTGTAGTAATAGCTCAGTTCCCGTTTTGCCTTGGTAGAGTATAGCCTAACCGGTTGAACGACATAGGCTTCTTCCAAGTAACCGAGGTACTTTATGATAGTAGTAACAGTACACTTAAACGAATTCGTTTTCATGTAGTCAGCAACAGATCGTGCCGAAAAAATACGGGCATTCGACACTAGCACGTAATTCACCAGCCTGGTAAAAATTTCAGTTCGCCTGATCTTGTAACGGGAAATGATATCGTTGAAAACGATAGTATCGTTAATTTCGTTCAAATATTTCTTTTGGCTTTCTATATCGCCATACTCAACACGTTTCGGAAAGCCTCCCCATATGATGTAATCCGTCAGGTTCATCGACCTGCCCAACTGCGTCGCATATTCAAGCAGTTCCCTATACACAAAAGGGCGAACCCTGAACGACACATACCGTCCGGACAGTTCCTTGGTAAATTCTCGCGACAAAAGTTTGGAATTGGACCCGCTGATGAATACGGAACAGTTGCGAACGCGGAGTGTGCGACAAGCAGCGGCCCAATCTTTTACGCGCTGGACCTCATCTAAAAAAACATAGCACAACTGGTCCCTGTCCGGCCTGTTTTTGTCAACGTAATCCAAGAGTTCCATCGCATTGGGGACTACAGCCAATGTCGCAGCATCTTCGAAATCCAATGAAATGACATTGCTTGAACGTTCCTTAATCTCTTTGTGGATATCGGTCAAAATGACAGACTTCCCACAACGCCTGATACCAGTAATCACCTTTATCAGGTCTGAATCATAAAAAGCCCTTATGGGGGCAATGTAGCGCTCTCTGAATATCATAAATACCTCGCTGTGTGTTATCTACTAGACAATTTAATTAAATTTGCAAAAATCGTCTAGTAGAATTAGACAATTTTCTATAATTCTGGGAAATTGTCCAGCAAATACATTTTTCCACACATAAATGCAATAAAAAGCAGCATTTTTCGACACATAATGATGCTAAAGCCCAAAATACTACACATTTGTTCACCATTAAAATATACACTTTTCAATCACTTTTAGCAATAATTTTCTACACTTTTCAACAAAAAAGCATTTTTCAACACATTTGTTCACTATAAAGCATGGTTACAGGAATCGTCATTGTCAATAGGTCCTCGACATCTTTTTCGTCATATTTAATCTATATTACTCAACAAGATGACCGCGATCGAGTTCGTGGGCGTTTCCCCGGCAAGCCGGGGCCATCGTGGCATCCACCCCTAACGCGAAATCAGGAAAAAATACCCTACAAGCAACTACAAAAAATTGCCCAAAGTTCGTCTTTGAGCATCTCTATTTTCAACATTCAAACAGCAAATGAATGTTGCTATGGCGATGCAACGAATTAGTTGATTCCATGATAAAATTCCAAGAATCTCTATAATTCATCTTCACCGCAAAATCTGAACTGCTTATGAAAGTGAGAAAGTCTGAAAGACGCCCCGCATACATTTCGTCAAACTTATTTGACAAATCTTTCTTTTCGGCATCAGACAAACTTTCGGACTTGTTGTGCAAGACGTGTTCCAGGTTTCGCGACAGATAATAGATCTCGTACGGGATTCCCTTATAAATTTGTGTAGTTGAAAACAATCTTTTCACCACAGCCGTCTTTCGAGCATTTCGCTGCTTAATCCCGTCGGGATTCGATGTCAATATTTTTTCATCTGTGTAACAAATCTGCTCGTCGCCATTTTTTTGTTCTACGCAATTTTCAGGGACAAATGCACCATCCGTATCTATAAGGTGCACAATTTTCTGAATATCATCCTTCTTTAATTTTGTCGAATTAAGAAACCTATCTATGGATTGCTTGAGTTTTGACAAGATGGTTGTGGGCGATGAAAAGTCTTGCGTGGTAATATCGCAGTGAAGGACGTAGACCCGCACCTCATTATTCTCAAAAAATGATTCCCACAAGCCTTCAAAAGAAATTTCATCCGAAATCCCCTCAACCAAGAACAGCAATACCTTTTTCTTAATGTTGGCCATCCTTAACCCCAGAATTTCTCAATGCGCGACGAATAAGATGGAATTTCGTTTCTGTAGCCAGGGGTTCGTCCTGCCCACCAATATTCAGCGCGCGAATGTAGCAATCCCTAAGATTATTCGTCGGGCGAATGTTTTTCAAATGGATGTATCTGTTATCGGGATTGGTTGTCGTAAAAACAATGTTCTGCTTGTCCAAAATTTCCAGCGGACGCAGATTGTGCGAAGTGAACACAAGCTGCCCCTTCCCGCTTTCCATTATAACCTTCAGTAAGTCACCAAGCAGTACTTCGAAAACGCCCGCATCTAGTTCGTCTATCGCCACGCAAAAAGAATCATTGTTATACATGGCGATGATGAGGTTCAAAATGGATAGGATCTTGCGGACACCTTCGGATTCATATCTAATCGGGAGCCGTTTGTCCTGACGAACAGAAACCAGTTCGTATCGGACACCCATGGATCCATCGTTCATAAGCTCCCGTCCGTATATCATCGGCTCAATAGATAAACCCGGAACCAAGGCGCCAAGGACATCTGCCATCGACGCCAACACGCTTTCGGTCAAATCAAAAATTTGCTCGTTTACCGTTATTGGTCCCTGTTGTCCGATAGGGATATCGCCTATGGCGGTGGCATCCTTATGCCGGTACTTTACGGACAGAGGTATCACGGCATCCATACTAATAAGACCAGAATGCACCCCCGTTATCGTAAAAAGATTAAAATTTGCGTAACTATTGATAGCCTGCACAATCTCAATCATTTCCGTTTCTTCCGAATCTTTCAGCAAAGCAAAGAAATCTGGCGAAAACAACAAGGACGTTTTTTTTTCTTGGGAAATTCTCATTGCGACAGACGCCTGAATCTTTTTTTCCTGACCTTTTACAATGCTATCGTAGCGAGCTTTCGGCGTAAAGTTTGGTTTGTCATCAAAATTCAATTCGTACGAGAATAAATTCGTCATCCGTCCAGGGATTTTCCCTGCAGCTTCTGACGCAACAGAAAGTTTCTCCGCAGCAAACGCGCAACCTACCTTGTAAGTAGCTCTCTTCGCAATAGTGCCAGAATAAAGGACGTGATAGGATTTTCCGTCGTCGAACTTTATTAAAAATTTTATAGATATGGTTGCTTTGTTGCTGTCAAGATTTATGCATTTTTCCATATCGGTCCACAGGGGGTGCCCCATGGCAATCTGCTTAAACAGACCCAATGCCTGAATCACAGTAGTCTTGCCAGACCCGTTCTGCCCGTAGAAGCCAATAACGGACGACTGATCAAAAGCCTTCGCAGGTAAAGCCTCTTGCTGAAAGTCAAAACTTCCATACTGGACATTCTTTAGATGTTCAATGGAAAGGGATAGTATGCGAATTTTGCTGTTTTTCATAAAAAATCACCAATTATGGACTATAATATACAAAATTTTCATTAAAAATCACATATTTCGTAATAAAAAATACGTTTTTTAAGAAAAATTATTGCATTTATCTCTTTTTTGTGATATCTTTATAGAAAACAAGCTGCGGATTCACATTGTAGTCCGCTAACAAAAACATTTTAATAAGGAGTTTTTTATGGATACAGATTACTTTTTCCTTTGCCCTTCATGCGGGAAACTAACGATTGCAACCGGTTCTGGAGATTCGACAGATTCGGTCACATGCCACGAGTGCGGAGGCGAATTCAAAGCTTATTTAATAGCCGGAGTCGGCAACGGCATTTCTATCGCCGGGAAAAATATTGGAGGATTTATCGATAGGGTGTATGCAACAGAAAGAAACTGGTTCGAACTACTGCACAAGGCACCTTAGCATGATACAGGAATCGACAGGGGTGGCCTGCCGATTCACTTTTGGGGAAAGGGGGAGCTTATTGCCGAAAATCGGTTTTTTCAGATGGAATCAAGCCGTTTAACCGAATAAAGAGTATATTTCTCATAAAGACAATCTAACCCGCAGGACTTGGCAGAATCGGGCAAAGGAACGGAATCGCACATGAACCAATCTCAACAACAGAATATTCTGAACGTCATCCAGACCTTCGAAACAACGGACTTCGATACACCTTTAGCTTCACGATTTAAGGACCAAGGCCCTCTAGAAGCAATCATTGTTGGGGACTACTCCGTTCTTGATGCACTTGCTTTGGCGAGAAAAGTCGTTCGCCAGTTAAAAATGCGTTTAAACTCTGATGATTGGCAAATTTTGCCAATTGCTCAAAATATGCCAGAATATGGCCAAGTGAACATAGAAAATGCGCTAAAAGCCATCACAATGTTTTTGTCTAAAGGGGATTATAATGCAGCAATTTCTCATATAAAAGCTCTTGTTTTTTACCAAATGTCTTATGGATTTTGGAATGTTCCAGAAAAAATTGAATTGGGAATAAGAGAAAGTTCTCTACGCAAATTGGAAGACAAAATTCAGGCCATTTCCCAAGCAGCATCACAAAAATACCAAGACTCAGATAAACTAATAGACAACCTAAAGAAAAAACAGGACATCCTAAATCAATGGATGAACGAGAAAAATAACGAATACCAATCGTTAAAAGACAACCAAACAGAGTCAAACACCATTATCGCCAATATCCGAAACACCGAAAACAATACAAAACAGTTAAGTACGTCAATAGAATCGACCAAACAAGAAGCAGACTCCTCAATTGACGAAATTTCTGCAAATTTAAAAATTGTCTCAGAACAAATAGCAAGTTCCCAAAAATTAATAGAGAAGGCAAATTCAGAATTAGAAGAAATCAACCAAACTTCAGCAGGATGTCTCGAATCCGTAAAAAAGAACCTTGACGAGACAAATGCCGATGTTACCGAAATAAAGAAAATGATGGGGTATATAGGCGACGGTACATTAGGGCACAGTTTCAATCAAAGGCAACAAAAGATTAACAAAAAAGCAAATTTCTGGTTAGCAATAAGTTTCTTGCTATTTTTAGCTACAATCGCATGGATTTATGTGATTTTCGCGGTCTTCGAACCACCCACCCAAATTGTGTGGGCGAACATCCTTATCAATGCAATCAAGTCTTCCTTGGCTGTATTTGCGTTTGGCTACGCATTAAATGAATATGGAAAAGAACGTAATCTGCAAGAAGAATACGCATTCAGAGAATCCATAGCACTCACTTTAACAGCGTATCTTAATAAGTTAGAGACTTGCGAAAAAGAAGAAATGAAAAAACTGCTTATGGAAACCATCGAAAAACTATATACAAAGCCCGTTATTTCTTCAAAAGAATATAAACTGATGAAACCAGACCTAAAAGAAATTGGAGAAATGCTAAAACCACTTGCAGAAGCCATAAAACCAATAGTTGAAAAGAAATAGCCCATAACCATTCTATCGTCTTTTTTTTCAAAAAACAATGATCGACAAGCCAACAAATAATTTTCTAGTCATCACGGACAATGGTTTTGATCTTGACCATAAAGAGACCTGCCGAGGCAGCAAAAAATGCGCGTTTTACGCGCATTTTTTGCAAACCTCTCTCCCGGCAGTCCCTTTTAATCTATATTACTCAACAAGATGACCGCGATCGAGTTTGAGAACATCAGCAAGCAGTACCGCCTGGGGCTAGTGAGCACCGGGACGCTCAGCCACGATCTGAACAGGTTTTGACGCCTACGGCATCCGTTCCGCCCCCCCCTAACGCAAATGTAGCCAATAAGAAATCGTCCACAACATCACATTATCCCATCTGTATTTTGATTGTATATTTAGAGAAAACACCTTTTGATATATTCATGTCTACAGAAAATGCAAATAAAATTTTCGCCGAAGAATTCTTATCCGACAGTCGTGATTTCCTAAAGCGTTTTAATATTCTTTTGGAGCAATCCCTAAATAGTTATATCGGAATGAGAAGCAAACTCCTTATTGATTTGTTATTTTCAGCAGAATGCTGCTTAAAGGCACTCATTCTCCTAAATTCTGGCACAAGCATTTCACGAAAGAGCTTCTTTAATCATAATTTAAATAACCTACTATCCCTTTTATCAGGGGACGATTATTCCTTTTGCAAAGAACATTTAAACGACAACTTAATCAGTTTTTCAGTACAAAATCGTTACATGGTAGAAAGCCAAAAAACATTCCGAACAAATCTAATTTTGAATGAAACATACTATAATACTATCGCAAAACACCAATGGTTTGTCAGCGTATCTGAAAATATCAAAAAAATAATCGACTACGTATCGGATAAAATTGGTTCCCCTATTAAAGTCGTAAAAATTTCCGACATTGATATAGAAAAAATTAAACAAATAAATGAATGCAGAGTAAAATTCAAGAAATCGATTAATAAGAAAACCGTATGACAAAGAAAAACATCAATACAAATCCCCCCAAAAAATATTCGGAATGGATTATAGTACTTATCGTTCTATTATCTTTTTCTTTGCTATCGCCCGTCATCATAACAGGCACCAGGTTCTTGCATTTTTTCCCAGATAATTCAGAGCGCATAGCGACCATTATTGGAATCATGAACCCATTTATAGCTATCGCCGCCGTCATTGTAACGTATCTAGCATTCAGAATGCAATTAGACGCAAATGAGAAGATGTTTGAAAACTCCCGCCGTATGCAATTTGAACGACAATTTTACGAAATGCTTAAGATACATTGCGACAACGTCAAAAGTCTGCATGCAGAATCGTCATACACGCCCTTCAAATCAGAACACCCTGTTCGAAAAGCCGCCGAAGGACGAGAATATTTCAACAGCCTACTTGAAGAAGTTAATTTAATCTATTCCAAGATTTACGAATCAGAAAAAAATGAAGATATATTCAACAAGGTATATCGTACATTCTTCTTTGGAATAGACTCAACCTCAAAAGAATTAAAAGAAGAAACCGTTGAGAAATTTCGAAACTTCGTTTTTCAAAACAGTAATACGCTAATTTGGCAAAATCACCCCAAACTAATCCCTATAAAAGACTCCCTTTTTATGGGACGTATGGACCAATTAGTTCCGTATTACAGGCACCTCTTTTTACTCGTGAAAACCGTTGTGCTGTCCGACAACAAACTGTTTACATACGACGAGAAACGCCAATTCCTACGAATTCTACGAGCCCAGTTATCCAGCGCGGAGCAAACACTACTATACTATAACTGGAAATCAGGCTGCGGTGAGCAATGGGAAGAAGATTCCTCCAAACCCGGAGGCAACCATTTCTTCACAGACTACCGGATGATTCACAACATCATTCCCAAAGACTGTTGGGTATTCAGCTCTGATGAAATTTTGCAATCTCTATTAGAGAAAAATCCCGATTACCAAAGACTTAATGACGAAGACACTCTGTTTGAATTAATCTAAGGCAAATCGTCCTAGCGTAATAGAGAAAACGGCAGGCTTAGCCTGCCGTTTTCTCTTGTCAGTCGTTTTATTCCTTAACCCAACGGTACTTTCGGGTAAAAGCCTCCTTTTTCGTTTCATAACGGCGATACGAGTCATCTTTTATGGCGGCTTTCAGAAGCCATCCAGCACTCTTTGCTGTCATCTTGAAAGCATCTCTCCTGCCTCGATAGGCCTCAAACAATTCCTGCAACGGCGTCCCGTTCCAGTCAAAGTTTTCTCCGCCCATCAAATCTCGCAAAGAAAACCATTCGCCGACCGCAACCTTATCGTGACAGCGGATTGCTCCTTGAAAGAAATTCTTGATTTCCTGTACTTTTGTCTCGGAAATGGCATGATTTTTTCTGATTTTACCATCTTGTATAAGCATAATTGCTCCTTATTTAAGATTAAATTGAGAAAAGGAAGTAGGTTGGATTTATCTTCGCTCCTACTCGCACCCGTTTTACGCAAATTTCGGCCAAACGCCTCTATTTACATAGGTAAGGGTTTTACCGCCCTCCAGAGGCGAACATCATGACCTCATATTGTCTTTTTTGCTCAAAAAAGACAATATTCACCACTGTACGGCAATCTATCCAAAAAAGGGACCTGCCGGGACAGCAAAAAATGCGCGTTTTACGCGCATTTTTTGCAAACCTCTCTCCCGGCAGCCCCTTATAATCTATATTACTCAACAAGATGACCGCGATCGAGTTGCTGAAGCCCTCATCGCTCAGCCACGACCTGAACAGGTTCATCTATAAACTACATGGATACAGGAATATCTTCTTTTTTTTGTACCACAGAGTCAGAGAATCCTTTGCGGGGATGGGGTACCTGTAATCCGTAACAAGATGGCTAATCTCCTGCATTTCACACAGTTGATAAAACCTTTTTTGCAAGGAGTCTTTATCAAATAGAACAGAAAAGGCCATATTTGCACGTTGATTTAGCGATGAATTTACCCAATTTGAGTTAACCGGTTGGTCCCCTCCAAAAATTTTCCACTCACGAGAATCAGTTTCGTCTTTTAATGCTTTCGAGAAATCGCCCCCAACGCTAATTTGGAAATCATAGTAGCCGCCACTTAAATAACGTAGCCGCGCTACCTCTTCTCCAAAATCACGCTCGGCAAATAAGATTTTTCCACGATTCTCCACGTCAGGGAACGGCAGCTGGGCTACAAATTGATTTATTGCCAGTTCCTTTTCCCTCAAATCCGCCGGCCTATTATCGTAGCGCGAAATAACACAAGTGGACAACAGGCCCACAAGGATACACAGACCAACTCTCTTGACGTACTTCGCTCTTGTGAAAGTCTGGTACGGGAAAAGCCATATAAAGGAGCTCAATAAAATCGGAAGAGAGAGATTCTCTTTGGGGAAAGTGTGACCAACCGAAATGATGAAGAATATAGGCACAGCCAGAATCGCGCACAAGGCACTTCTGTATCGGGGTTCGACACTCCCCAAGAATAATGCTATTGCCGCCGAGACCGCAAGAAGACGAGTCATCAGTATCAAATCTGCTGCGTAAACATATTCCGGTTTTAAACAGGGCTGTAATCGGGCAATCCATATACAAGCGTAAATCACGATTCCAACGAACATGCAAAGTAAACCTATTTGAGGCGCTTTCTTGAACTTTATCAGGGAGTATAAAAAAAGCAAGATGGCAAAGACAAGCAGGAACAAGCAGTCCGTATAAAGGGAACAAGCCATCAATAAAAAAACTTTATCCCATAAATTTATCTTTTCCCTTTTCCTTACCTTGATAAGATACAGCCTAAAAAGGACGAATGCAAAGACAAATATGGCCAATATTTGATATATCCATTGTATTCTAAATACTTGGACCTGGTGTATGAAGTCATGGTGGAATAGCAAATCAGCACAATACAGATAAACCGCTATTCCTAAAATAAAGACAAAAGGTCGTGTTATCCGGCGAAGAGCTATAGGCATTTTCATTTTTATTAAAGCCACTGAGAAAAAAGCTAAATAACAAAACATTTCTATGAGTTGTTGTTTTTGAACCCCGTGCAAAGACGGTCTTGTCGATAATTCGGAATTGAATGAAAGCGGCCCGACACCTAAAAGGGCGGTTAGAGGGAACAAAATAGAAGCGACAGCAATAGGCAGTCTCGTTTTCGGGAAGTAATACATAGCCCATAAAGGGAGAGCCCAACCGCATGTTAGCGGATGAATTAAAGTACCGACAATAAACAGTATAAGCGAAGTTTTTTTTCTTTCAAAAAAGAATGCCAAGCCCATAAATCCAAAACCAGCCGACAGAGACCTCGGTACCGGAAATGCTTCAATGGTTCTCATGGTAAGTGAAAAAACGCCCCGGGATTCTCCGTAAGAATATAGGGAGATGAATAATAATGCTATAGGCAACGCTAATGGTAGGCAATGAAATCTTTTACACCACCTCCAAACCAAGACCGCAATAGAAAAGACGATAAAGCCATGGTTTAGTATGCTAAAGAAAAAAACTCCCTTATCTATGGGCAAAAGTAAAATGAACGGTGCATATAATTGAGGAAACAACGTATAATGGTGTTGGGTCCCCAACGTAAATGCGACATCACCGGCAAACCTTTCTGGCGCAATAAAGTTAATCGCCTGCATAGTATACAACATGCAATCTTGCAGTATACCGTCAAAGTGGTTGACGCTAAAGAAAAAAAGTACCGAAACACAGCAAAAAAGTGGGAACTTTAATAAAGGCAGCATAAGTACAATATATAAAAGCGGTGAAATTCGCACCCTTTAAAGGAACATCACAAAGTATATCGGCAAATACAGTACTGAACCTTTTTGCGCCACCTTGGAACTATTGGACAGCACAACCCCTTTCGCACTCTTATTTGTAGCAAGCAGATTGTCAATAGCACTATGAATCCTATAGTCCCTACCGGATTTTACCTCTATCGGAACAACGGATAGCGAATCGAAGTCATCTATCAAGAAGTCTACCTCGCCCTTATGCCGATTGTCGTAGTAAAAGAGCTTCTTCCCGTGGGCTTTCAGTTCTTGCGCAACGACAGTCTCATAAACCGCCCCAAGGTTTATGCTGGGAACATCGTCCAGCACCGCAGAAATATTCGGACCATACAACACGTTAGTAAGGATGCCGACATCATTGAGATATAGTTTCAGCAGGTTCTTAGTTGAAGACTCGATCAAGGGGAACTTGACATCCGTTATTGCGGAAACTTCAAGTGCAACGCCTGCATTTGTCAGATACTCAAATTCATCCTGATAGCTAGACAGTCTGGCCGCCTTCTTGGATTCTATTTTATTTGCGACAATCCTCTTTTTCTTGTTTTCCATCATCGATGGAATCATGTCGTAAATTTTCCGGATTTTTAATTTGTTCTGGGCATCATGCTTACTGGCATCGATGGCGTAGAATTCCTTTATGTCACTCTGTATCCTGCGGACCTTGACAATGTTTGATTCCTGGATGAACATATTCACGGCGTCGGGCATGCCGCCAACCAGCAGGTACTTTTTGAACAAATCCATCATCTTGGCATGCATCGACTCGTCAAGCCCCGCATTGCTTAGGTACCTGTTTCTGATTCCCTGAATGGAGAACTCGTTAAATCCGTTCGCCCAAAGGAACTCCTCAAAATCTAGCGGATACATGTGTTCCGTCTCGATGCTGCCAATTGGAATGGAAGACGTCTTTGCAAGGGCAATCCCCAAACGCGAACCGCTGGCAATATACATAAAGCGTTCACCCTGCTTCAAGAACTTGAGCAAGGTCAGCAAGTGGGGACATTCCTGAATCTCGTCAAGAAAGACCAGCGTATCCTTAGCATCCCCCATCTTGTTTCCTGCAAACATGCTCAAGCGCAAATAGAAATCGTTAACATTCTTGACATCGGCAAATAGGCGGCTATTCAGTGAATCTTCCCAAAGGTTCACCTCGATATAGTTCTTGAAATGTTTTTGCCCCATGTGGCGGATAATGAAAGACTTGCCAATCTGCCGCGCACCATCAATCAGCAGAATCTTGTTGGACCCTGCCGTGAAATACTCTTCCAATCGCCTTTGAATCTTCCGGTACAGCATTTTTCAATCACTTTTTACTATAAAAATATACACTTTTCAATCACTTTTAGCAATGTTTTTTAACATTTTTCAATAAATGCACCCGATTTTCTACACATTTGTTCACCGCTAAATATACTTCCGGAACACGTCATTGTCAATACTTAAAGACAAAAATTGGCCAAATTCGTCCATATCGCCTGCATCGGTTCACCACTCGGCGACTTTTAATCTATATTACTCAACAAGATGACCGCGATCGAGTTCGAAAACATCAGCAAGCAGTACCGCCTGGGGCTAGTGAGCACCGGGACGCTCAGCCACGACCTGAACAGGTTCTGGCAGACCAAGGTGCTGCGCCACGAGGACCCCTACCTCAAGGTGGGCGAGGTGAACGACCGCGCACACAAGGGCGCAAGCGAATACGTGTGGGCCCTCAAGGACATCAATTTTAAAGTGGAGCAGGGCGACGTCGTGGGAATCATCGGGCGCAACGGCGCCGGCAAGAGCACCCTCCTCAAACTGCTGAGCCGCGTGACCGCCCCCACCACCGGCACCATCCGCGCACGGGGCCGCATCGCGAGCCTCCTCGAAGTGGGCACCGGATTCCACCCCGAGATGACCGGCCGCGAGAACATCTACATGAACGGCGCCATCATGGGCATGAACCGCGCCGAGATTACCCGCAAGCTCGACGAGATCGTGGATTTTAGCGGTTGCGAACGCTACCTGGACACCCCCGTGAAACGCTACAGCAGCGGCATGACCGTACGCCTCGGGTTCGCCATCGCGGCACACCTGGAACCCGAAATCCTCGTGGTGGACGAAGTGCTTGCCGTGGGCGACGCCGAATTCCAGAAGAAGGCCATCGGCAAGATGCAGGACGTGAGCCGCGGCGAAGGCAGAACAGTACTATTCGTGAGCCATAACATGGGCGCGGTGAAGAATTTGTGCAAGCGCGGAATTGTGCTGAATCAGGGGCAAGTCGCATTTGATAGTGGAGTGGAAGAAGCGGTAGGGTTTTATACGAGTACCCATTCCAAAAGCAATATTTATGAAAAAATAATTTGCGATACTAATCATTTAAATCCCGCTAAAGACGCACAATTTCTATCTGTTAAATTTGAAAAAAAATCCAATGATTTTGCTGCTAGCGAAGATATTAATTTCATTTTTAATGTTTTCGCCCATAAAGCAATAGAGAAATGCCGAATAAACCTCACTATTTTTTCAGTAGATGGAGCCCCTATCGGAAGCGTTTCTAACACAGAATCATTTTTTATCGAAAAAAACGAAAAAAAAACAATCAGACTTTCTTTGCAAGAGAGCAGGCTCGCGATGGGGGCATACGATGTTTCGTTTTCAATTGGAACCGGCAACTACCAAACTTGTCAAACTGACTTTGATATTATATCAAAAATTTTATCATTTCAAATAACTCGGCCATCACTTTCAAACAACATTTCTGTATCTCAATGGAATAATGGGTGGGGAAAGATAATGTTCAATTCAAAAATAGAGGTTTTGGAACAATGACGTTATCGGATTTTCCTACCGTCTTGCAAAATTTCTTTGGTAATTTGCGTACACTGCTCAAATACAACTATGAACAGAATTGCATAAAAAACCTTCATTCTCTAAATCAGAGAATAGCTAATTTGCAAGAGGAATTATTTCTTACCAAAAGAGAGATTGTTAAATTATACTTTGATTTTCATAAAGAAGATGCCTATCCATATATTGATGAACTCGCTTATTTAAAGGATGCGTCCAATATAGACGCATTCCCATACCCACAAATAAAACGCATAGATAACCTCATTACTGGTTTTGATCACAAGTTAAAACTTACCTTTGTTATTCACAACAACAATCGTTTGTATTTTCCTAAAGGGTGGTCTCCGGAATCGGCCAGCAACGCATATCGCAATTATATCGAACGAGAGAATTTACTTGGCGGAGGATATACAGAAAAAGCTCCTCACCAATACATAACAGAATCTTTCCATGTGGAACAAAATGATATTGTTGTAGACGCAGGCTGTGCCGAAGCACTTTTTGCACTTGACTCTATAGGAAAAGCTAAACATGTATATTTACTGGAAGCCAATCCTATTTGGCTTAAACCCTTACAGGCAACATTCGCCCCCTATAAAGATAAAGTTACAATCATTCAAAAATTTTTAGGTGGCGAAAATTCTGAGAACACTATAACACTTAATAGCCTTTTTGACAAGTTTAGCGAAGAATCATTCTTTATAAAAATGGATATTGAGGGATCTGAAGAGTCTGTCATTCAAGGAAGCAAGAATTTTTTTACATCTCAAAATAAAATCAAACTCGCTTGTTGTACATACCATAAAGTTCACCACGCAGAAACAATATCATCTCTGCTAAAAGATATGGGTTACAAGTTTGAATTTTCAGATGGTTACATGTTATTCCCTTGGGATAAAAACCAGCAACCACCGTATTTTAGAAAAGGGTTGATAAGGGCAACGAGTGCAGGGAAATAATATCTTTTTAACAATCAAAAATTAATTGCACAAAACAAATAATCAAACACTCTTATTTTCTTACAACAACATATTCCAATGGCAGATAGACTTCTAGCAATCATAGTCACCTATAATGGTATGAAATGGATTGACAAGTGCATCCACAGTGTACTTTCATCATCCATCAAATCCGATATTTTTGTGGTCGATAACGCATCTTCCGACGGCACCCCTGACTATATAGCAAAAAATTTCCCAACGGTTCTTCTGACCCGTAGCCCTAAGAATCTCGGTTTCGGAGCAGCAAATAACATCGGATTGCAATACGCCATAGATAATGAATACGATTATGTATATCTACTTAACCAAGATGCTTGGGTAAAAGAAGATACATTTGAAAAATTGATTTCCATTCAAAAGCAGCATCCCGAATACGGCATCCTTTCTCCAATGCAATTAGACGCAGATGAAAGAAAGATGAATAAGGTCTTTGGAGATATCGTTTGTTCTCGAACTAACGAACATTCTTTTACGGAAGATTTGTATTTTAATCAATTAAGACAAATTTATTCAACTAAACGAATCATGGCGGCACATTGGTTAATAAATGGAGTATGTCTTGCATCTGTTGGTGGCTTTTCACCGTCATTCGCTCACTACGGCGAAGACGACAACTATTCTGACCGAGTATGGTTTAAGGGGTTCAAAATTGGATTTTGTCCCCATGTCCAAGCAATCCACGACACCGAGCATCGTATTCCGGAAAAAAAAAGAAAGTCGTACTTGCGCTACTGCAGCGCAATAAGCGACATCTGTGGTTTTCAAAAATCAGCCAAGCTTAGCCTCTATGATTTCGCATACGATATTTTATTGTCTTTTTTCGGAAACGAATATGACAAAAAAAAGTTGATTAGATTTTTTTTCAAATTCATGTTTGATATTCCATACAACATGAGAAACAAAAAAGAATCAAAAAAAACTGGTGCTTTTTTAAAAAACAGTCAATCAAATATATATAATCGCTTTCGTAATCACCATGTTTCCTAAACAATTCGAAAGAATTCCCTTTTATGTCAAAATGAGAGACTTTCTCTACCAAAGGTATAGAAAGTTCATTATGGTATACTTTCCACAAAAGCAGGCAGAATATCTTTACAAACGATCTTTTGGGAAGTTTATTGATTGGAAACACCCCCGCGATTTAAACGAATGGATAAATTATTTCTCGTTCAAAACAGACACAACCATTTGGACAAAGCTTGCAGACAAATATAAGGTCAGAGAATATATAAAAGAAAAAGGACTTGAAAACATTCTGATTCCTTTACTTGGGCATTGGAAATCTGTAGAAGACATAGATTTCGATTCTCTGCCTAATTCTTTTGTGATAAAATGCAATAACGGAAGCGGCGATGCAATTATCGTACAAGACAAGAATCAAATCAGTTTCAACGACATTACAAACGCATTGAATCAATCTCTGAACCATAAGTTTGGTTTAGAAAGTGCAGAACCACATTACCTGAAAATTCCACCATGCATTATTGCAGAACAAAATATAGTCTCGACCAAAGAACCTCTAATCGATTATAAAATTTGGTGTTTTAACGGGAAACCCTTATACATATTCACAGTTTCAAACAGGAACATCAAAGAGCATACTGCAGACTACAATCTTTATAGCTTAGAATGGGAAGACTTAAGCCAAATTTATTTGGCAGAACCATTCAGAAATCATATTTATGTAAAAAAGCCGACTCATCTAGCAGAAATGCTCCATTACGCTCAAATTCTATCTAAAGATTTTCCTCAAGTCCGCGTTGATTTTTATGAAGTCAATGGCAAAGTCTATTTTGGCGAAATGACTTTCACGTCACAAAGTGGCCGAATGGATTATTTTACGTCAGAATTTTTAAACATAATGGGACAGCAAATCATTGTTGACAAAAAAAATAGACCATGAGAATTCTTTTCATCACATCAACAACAGAGCTCCATGGATCAACCCTTTCCCTCCTCTCATTACTTGACGGAGTTATCAATAAAGGGGACTTTCCCTTTGTCATAGTCCCTGACACAAAGGGACCTCTTTGCAACATTCTTAAGAATAAATCCATACCCTTTTTCAAGATCCCATTAGTTTTCTTTTGTTATCCATCACCAAGACCTCATTGGAGACGCTGGTTTATATTTGACATCAAAAACATGATATCAACGGAATATAATGCAGAAAAGAAACTGATTAAAATAGTCAAAGAAGTAAAACCTGATTTGATTCATACAAATGTCGGCCCCATCGTCACAGGTCACTTTGTCGCAAAGAAACATAATATTCCCCATATTTGGCATATTCGAGAATATGGTGATCTTGACTTTAATATGAAAATGTTTCCCTGCAAATCATTTTACAGGAAAGCCCTTGCTTCGGATTATCCCATAACAATAACGCATTCTTTATTAAGCTACCATCATTTATTAGATAGTCCCAAAGCAACCGTAATTTACAATGGAGTTTGCAACAAAAATTCTTTTAGTTATACGCAAGATAAAGAGCCTTATTTCCTATGCGCAAGCAGAGTTAGTCCAGAAAAGAAAATTGACGAGGTAATCGAAGCCTTTGCCGATTTCAAAAAAAAACATTTCAACTTTAAATTGATTATTCTAGGCGATGCGGCCCCCGATTATAAACAGAAACTAACCCTTTTGGTAGAATCCTTAGAGTGCTCTGATTCCGTATTATTTGAAGGGTTCCAACATAACGTCATGCATTATATGGAAAAAGCCACCGCATTAATTGTAGCATCTCCAGCGGAAGGCTTCGGAAGAATGACGGCAGAAGCCATTTGTGCGGGATCTATCGTCATTGGGAAAAAAGCGGGAGGAACCCAAGAGATTATCCAACATACCGCCGGTTTTCTATATACCGACAATAAAGATCTATTAAATTGCATGGAAAAAGCAGCAAAATTGACTGAAGAAGAATACACGACCATTGTCAAACGAGGCCAAGAAAAAGCAAAAAAGTTATTTTCCATAGAAGAATATGTAGAAAATGTCTATAATGTATACGAGAAAGCCCTAAAGGAACGCAAGAATGCCCTCTGACAAGCGACTAATTGCAATAAACCTGCCCCAATTTCATCCATTCAAGGAAAACGACGAATGGTGGGGAAAGGGATTTACCGAATGGACAAACGTCATTAAGGCAAAGCCTCGATTCAAGGGCCACTATCAACCGCATTTACCATCTGAAACCGGTTTCTATGATTTACGTAAACCGGAAATACGTCAAATGCAAGCCGACATGGCAAAAAAATACGGCATTTACGGATTTTGTTACTACCATTACTGGTTCAACGGCAAGAGGTTGATGGAACAGCCTGTCAACGAAATTCTCGCATCAGGACAGCCAAACTTCCCGTTCATGCTATGCTGGGCTAACGAAAACTGGACTCGTGCATGGGACGGAGGAAACAAGGAAATTCTCATAGAACAACATTACACTAAAGAAGACGACATTGCGCACATGGAATTCCTTTGCCAAAAGGTATTCTCTGATTCAAGATATATCCGAATAAACAATCGCCCTTTTTTCGTAGTCTATAGACCAGAACTGATTCCCCAGATCAAGGAAACAGTAAAAATATGGCGAGAAACTGCAGCTAAACACGGTTTTGAGTTATATCTTGGCTTCATGAGAGCCGACACTGTTTCTAGGCAAATGCTTATCGACTCTGGTTTTGATATTTCCATAGATTTCCAACCTCACTTTATACTACCTCGCAAATGGTGGCTAGACTTCAACACCCTTGTCAACTGCTTTAGAAGGCGTCTCCTAAAAAAAGTTCCCATCAAGCCAGTTCTGTGGGATTACAAGAAATACACCCAAAAAGCATGCTCTGACCTAGAATGCAAAAAAATCAAGGAATTTCCAGGAATCGTTCCCTGTTGGGACAATTCCCCTCGAAGGATCGGGAGGGAGTTCTTTGCATTAAAAAACAGCAATCCCCAATTATATGGGCAATGGTTAAGTTACATTTTAAAGCATTTTACTCCATTTTCAAAAGAAGAAAATTTTATCTTTATAAACGCATGGAATGAATGGGCCGAAGGATGTCATCTCGAACCAGATCAAAAATGGGAGCGAGCATATTTGGAAGCAACAAAAAAAGCACTTGAAAACCACTAAAGGCGAAGCAACGATGTCCACTCCTCTTGTCACAATAGCAATCCCAGCTTTTAAGACGGATTTTTTGAAAGAGGCGATTTCTTCCGCTTTGAATCAAACCTATTCGAACATTGAGTTGGTTATCGTAGACGATTGCTCTCCAGAAAAAGTGGATGATGTCGTCAAGTGCTTTGATGACCCTAGAATTCATTATTACCGAAATGAAAAAAACATTGGCGCGAACGATCCATCAAAAAATTGGAACAAATGTCTTGAATATGCAAAAGGAGAATATTTCGCTCTATTGTGCGATGATGACACATACGAGCCGACATTCGTTGAGGAAATGCTCAAATTAGCCAACGATTATCCCGATGTAAAAGTTTTTCGAGCAAGAGCAAAAACAATAAACGCGAAAAACCTAACGGTCAATTGGTATCCTTCGGCCCCGGCATTCGAAACGGGATTTGACTACATGTACCAAAAGCTTTCGGGGTTTCGACGTCAAACCATTTCTGAGTTTCTGTATCGCACCGACTACATCAAGACCCTAGGAGGCTACACAAATACGCCTCGTGCATGGACTGCAGATTCGTTATCCATCTATAAGTTCGCTTGGGAAAATGGGATTGCTTCTACCGCAAATATACTTGTCAATTTTAGAGATTCCTCAGAGAACATTTCCTCTATTTATTCCGACGCTCTTCAGAAAAGAGATGCATTGCTTTTTTTTAAAAAAGAAATCCAACATTACATTCAAAATTTAGCTGAACAAAATCAGCAACAACTTTTAAAAAACGCCTTATACTATTTCATGTACACGGAAATAATCATGCTATGCACTCACGCGTCCATCATAGATATTGCAAAAATTGTAATACAAGGCGGATTTCCTCGAAAATGGTTTTTATTCATCTTGGTAAAAAAGATTTCCTCCTTTAGTAAAAAAGGAGTATCATAACACAACATCTATGAAGAAACCGTTCTTTTTCATAATTTCTATACTATTGTGTATAACTAGTTTTTATTTCTATTACGCAATCGATATTGTATTGCGTTTTTTCCCTCTAGACAATCCGGAAGCAGTTATTTTCACGCTCTCACATAATGTTGGCGGGGCTCAGAATGTAATTTGGATTCTACTCCAACCATGTATAAAAAAAGCATTCGACCATTCATTTTTAGCATTATCACTAATCGGGATCGCATCCATGTCTATATCCCTACTTTATCTAAAAAAACAAAAAAACTTAACTAGTCTAAAAAAAATTTTAAATACAGCATACACCCCTTTCTTTCTTGCAAATACATTAATTATCGCAATTCTTTTAGGCACAATTCTCTGCAAAATTCCCTTTTCTCCTTATATAAAAGCCATTAGCAATCTTTTTTTGTCGCCGTCCCAACATAATCCCCTATATGAAAATGATTATACATTTCCTGATTCCGTCGCGATTTCATTTAAAGACCGTAGAAATTTAATATTAATCTTCCTAGAATCTATGGAGTACAATTTTCAAGACACAAAAAATGGAGGAGACCTCTCTTATAACCAAATTCCAGAAATAACCACACTAATAAAAGAAAATCTTGCTTTTGAACCGGGCGGAACAAAGGTAAAAGGCACCGGTTGGACCATGGGCGAAGTCATCGCAAAAACATGTGGGATTCCCCTACAAATGCCATTACAAGATAATACAGACGGAATACGCAACTACTTAAAAAACGCAACCTGCTTGACTGATATTTTAAATAAAAACGGATATGAGATAACGTTAGTTCAGGGAACGGATACTCATTTCGCCTCAATGGATTATTTTCTCCAAACACATGGAGTTTCCAAAAAAAACATATACGATAAGCCTGTCTTTGAAAAAAATGGTTTAATCTCTGACACAAATTTTTTTCATGGCATAAAAGATGGTGATTTATACAAAGAGGCAAAAAAGATTCTATCACCCAAAGGCACAAACAAGCAAGAACCTTGGATGCTATGGCTTTTCACAATAGATACGCACTGTCCTTATGGCCGTTTAGATTCTAATTGTGTAGAAACTCCCATCAACTTGAAAAGAGAAGAACAATACCCCTATGTACTACAATGCGCATCTAAGCAACTAAACAATTTTCTTAATTGGGCAAAGCAACAGGAATGGTACGAAAACACAACTATCGCCGTTATGGGAGACCACCCAGCAATGATTCCCCCAGAAATCGCCGGATTTTCTGATGAAAAAATCGAGCATTATTGGTTAAATTTCTTTATAAATTCCACATCAGCTCCAATCAAAGATCACGAAAAATTCACTTCATTCGACATGTTCCCCACAATATTGGAAGCAATGGGAGTAGAAATAAAAGGTCATGCACTCGGTCTAGGAAGATCTTTATTCGTAGAAGATACAACTCTTATCGAAAAATACGGAAAGGATTCTTTAAATTCTCTTATAGAAACAAGAAGCCCAATCTATAATTCTTTTTGGAAGTGAAAGAATCTCCATTTTTCATTTATTTCCAACAACCAATCTTTCGTTGAAAACTCCATTTCAGCTCAACGAACCTAAAAGGCCAATACATATGTTTCCGACAAAGCCATAAAGCCACTTTATGGCTCTTTCTCAAATACTCTGGATAAATCTCTGCATCAAGAATCTCCCGTACGAAGGTCGATTCCATATATGTCACGAACGATTCAAAACGTTTTCCATAGCCACCCGGATTATCTGGATGAAAAAACACCTGCGAAAAAACAGGTTCGAATAGAACGATAATATTGTTTGTATTTAAAAGCATTTGGCACCTTTGTCCCAAACAGTTTTTTCCAACAAATTCCTGCATCAATCGAATTTGCCGTTCCAAAGACTCGGTCAATTTGGGCATATAGCGAGATGTCGCTTGACTTTGATTGTTTATGCGATAATGATATCCAATTTCATCGCAAAAAGCGATACTAGATGCACTATAGAATGCCTTTATCGCAAACACGCGGTCTTCGCCATAGAGAATTCCTTGCGGGAAACGAACGCTTTCTTTTTCCAACAAATCACGTCTATACAATTTCGAACACGTTGCAAGTATAAAATCGTCTTCGCTACATCTCGGAAAGCAGCAAGCTTCAAGTAAACATTCTTTTTTCAACACTTTTTCGGGATTCAAGTGAATCTCACAAGCAGTTTCTTTTCCATTTCGGCCAATTCTATTAATCGTCCCACCAAACAGGGTTATTTCCGCATTCTGTTTTTCTGCAACGTCAGAGACCTTTTGCAAAACAGAATCATCGCACCAATCATCTGAATCAACAAATGTAACATACTTTCCCGAAGCCTTTTGAATTCCTAAATTTCGTGCGGCAGAAACGCCCTTATTTTCTTGATGGAAAGAAATAATCCTCAAATCTTTCTCAGCATATTCATCACAAACGGCACCGCAAGAATTCGTCGAGCCGTCATCAACCAAAATTATCTCAATTTCTTTTAAAGTCTGCGCCCTCAGACTGTCTATACATTGTCTCAAATACAATTCTTCTGTATTATATACAGGGACAACAACACTGACTAAGGGATTCATATTTTCCCCGCTTTAATGCATCTCATTTTATTTACCAGAGCAAACAGCGACGCTACAAAAAAACCAACAACATCGCCATATTTTTTTGACCATTTTCTCCTAATCTCAAAATACTTCTTTTGATAAGGAGAAAACCACGCCCCGTTAAAATGATGGATACAATACGTATCCAGTGTCACCTTGCATTTGCCAGTTAAATTATTCAAGGGAGAGAAATAGTCAGCGGCCATAACAGACTTCTCATCCACAAAATTTTTCAAGATAAACGGGATGGCAACCTCAGGTGTGTTTATTTTCAAGACATCAAAAATACGTCCTTCGTAAAAATCAAGACTATTCTTAAGCCAAGACTGATTCGCCTCGCTACCTATAACAGCCGCCTCGATAACCGGCCTTGCGGTTTCGCGCCCAACAAACATCTGGCGCTCTAGTAAATCATCGAACGGCTTCAGGACCTCAACATCGCAATCCAAATAGATTCCACCATAATTATACAGAGCATAAAGGCGAACATAATCGGCAGCGAAAGCCCATTTCTTTTGAGCAATAGCGCCATCCATCCACACGCTATGGATTTCCTTAATTTTCCCCATATCCCAGAGTACGAGCTCATAATCAGGCAAAAAACGTCGCCAAGATTCAATACATCTCGATTCTAGGTCCGGGAAAGGTTCTCCACTAAGCCAGCAATAATGAATTACTTTAGGTATAGCCATTATTTACCCGCCTTCAGTGATTTTACCTTTTCCACCATCTTAGACACGGTCTTTTTAAACGTGTACCATACACCCTCGTAACGGCAGTGGATAAACAATGCGGCAATAGTAGAAAGAATCTCCCCCAGCCTTTCGCCAAAAATCTTGCAAAGTTTTATTCTCAGCTGCACATGGACAGCTTGCGCCTTAGTATACCACGAGCCGTTAAAATGATGGATACTATACGTATTCTCGGTGGCTTCTATTTCCAAAGTCCTTGTATTCTTAGGGCTGAAATAATCCATCGGGAGCAAGGTAACCCTTTCCGCGTGTTTTGAAAACACAAGCGACATCGCATACGGCAAAATAAGCATATCGTACTCACCGTTCGGCTTGACAAAGTTTCGGCCATCATAGAAATCCAAGCATTCCTTGATGATTGAGCAGCCTTTTTCGCAACCCATCGTGGCGGCCTCAATCGTATTCGAGGCGTCAATCATATCGAAATAATGCTCCCGTCCAAAAAAGTACGGCAATTCCAGCAGGTCATTGAACGACTTCAACACTTCCACATCGCTATCGAGATAAATACCGCCATAGTTGTAGAGCGCATAAAGGCGTATGTAATCGGCAGCGAAGGCCCACTTCTTCGCGGCACAGGCCTGTTCCACCCAAGGCACGGAATGGACGTCCAAGCGGTTCGTGGCCCAGAGCA
>JAEEGH010003455.1_pt1 | contig 41520 bp, 33 predicted proteins | sample 9134181 | NCBI WGS metagenome assembly JAEEGH01 (sample SAMN16246544, study PRJNA631951) | gut metagenome | biome: gut microbiome; feature: rumen; material: DP-attached | host: Bos | place: Iran: Karaj | collected 2018-10 | reverse complement strand
GCTTTCGATTTCGGAGGAGTAGATTTTCAAGTCGATGATTTCGCCACTTTCGGATTGCAGTTGGGTATGAGCGGCAGGGTAGGGCGAAAGGCCACGGATATGATTGTAGACCGTCTTGCAGTCAAGGCTCCAGTCCACATTGCAAAATTCCTTTGAAATCTTGGGAGCAGGTTTTAAGGATTGGTCTTCCGAGAGTTCTTCTTGTGGCAAGGCGCGGACGTCCCCTTTTTCGATTTTCTTGATGGTCTCAACAACTACCTTGTTGCCTAACAGCATCAGTTCATCATGAAGTTCGCCGGCAGTCTCGTCGGGACGGATGCAGACTTTCTCACGCATGATGACGGCTCCCTTGTCGATTTCCTCGTTGAGGAAGAAGGTGGTGAGCCCTGTCTCAATCTCTCCATTGATGATGGCGAAGTTGATGGGCGCCGCACCACGGTATTGTGGCAGGAGTGAAGCATGGAAGTGCCCAGTTCGGGCATCTGCCAAACCACGGCAGGCAGCATTCTGAAAGCCACAACAATGAAGAGGTTGGCTTGATATGAGGCCAATTGTTCCAAAAACGTCGGATCTTTTAGCTTCTCTGGTTGGAGCAAAGGTAGGTCATGTTCCAATGCGGTCTTCTTCACGTCGGAATATTGGATCTTCCGACCACGGCCTGCGGGCTTGTCGGGCATGGTGACGACAACGGCCACTTCATATCCTGCTGCAATAATGGCTTCTAGTTGCGAGGCGGCGAATTCGGGGGTGCCGAAGTAGGCGATTCTGATTTTCTTCTCCATAGACTGTCAAAAAAAAGCCTGACCTTTCAAGGCCAGGCATTCCTGTTATATTAACCCTAATATTATTTCATCTTTTCTTCAAGATAGGCGATGGTCTTCGTAATTTCGAAAGCCTCGTTGCTGTTCGGATAGTCTTTCTTCAGAGTCTGGTATGTCTCCAAAGCCTTTGCATAGTTGCCCAAGATCTCGTAGGTCATGCCCAACTTGACGAGGTGCATCGGTGAAGTGAAGTCATTGGCGTTCTTCTTGGCGGCCTTTTCATAATAGGCAACAGCGTTTTGCTGGTCGCCGAGTTCAAGATAGCAGTCGCCGATGAGACCTAATGCCAGGGGAGCCAACACCTTGTCATCATTGGTATATTTCTTGAGGTATTCGATGGCGTTGTTGTAGTCACCTTGTTTCAAATAGCAAAGACCCGCATAATAGGCGGCGAGCTTACCAGCCTTGGTGGAACCATATTCGTTGACAATGCTGAGGAATCCGACCTTTTCGCCGTCGCCGTTCAGAGCGGTGGCATAGTCTTCATTCTGCATGTAATAAGATGCAAAGTCAATGGCTTGTGTGGCTTTCTCCTCGAAACTGATCTCGCTCGGGAAGCTCAGGTTCTTGGCGGTTTCATTCTTTTTCGCCCTATATCTGCTGATGCCGTAGATGGAAAACGCGATGACCAACAGGGCAATGAGAATTATCCACAGGGTTTTCTGGTTTTTTTCAATCCAAAGTTCGGTTTTGCTTAAGGCTTCTTCAACGTTCTCGAGCCTTTCGTCTCCTTGTTGTTTTGTGTTCTGTTTTGCCATATCAATTCAAAATTTTGCGTGCAAAAGTACGCTTTTTCGGCATACCCTCAGCCGTTTTTTTGTAATTTTTTCTTTTTTCGTATTTTTGCACCTCTTATTGAAATCGTAAAGCTCATGAAGAAATCCATCGTGTATGACGGAAGGGAGATGCAGAATCTTGAATTTCAGCAGAATGCAGCTCGTGACATAGCCATGCTTGAGTTTCTCATGCAGTTCATCACCGATGAACGCAGGCAACGTTTCGAGGATATTCTCGATTTTCGCACAAGGCATCTCACGGTCGTTCTTGAGGACATTTTCCAGCCACACAATGCCAGTGCAGTGCTGCGCAGTTGTGAGCTCAGAGGTATCCAGGATGTGCATATCGTGGAGAACAACAACCATTATGATGTCAATCCGGATGTGGTGCTGGGCAGTACCAAGTGGCTCAACATGTACTATTATGAGAAAGGTGAGTTTAATACGCCTGACGCCTATCAACAGTTGCACGAGAAGGGCTACAAGATTGTGGCCACCTGCCCACATCGCGATGACTTCACGCCCGACACCCTGCCGCTCAATCAGCCTGTGGCCTTGGTCTTCGGTACGGAAAAGCTGGGTCTCTCGGATTATGCCGTCGAGCATGCCGACATGCATGTCCGCATCCCGATGTATGGCTTCACGGAGAGCTACAATATCAGTGTCTCGGCGGCTTTGCTGATGTACACGCTTACTAACCGTCTACATGCTTCCACCGACATCAATTGGCACCTCACAGAGGAGGAACGAAATGCCTTGCGCCTCGTGTGGACACGCCGTTCGTTGAGTCGCATTCGACAATATGACCGTAAGTTTGCTGAGTTGCATCCTGAGTTTTTTGCTGAATCCTAGACGCAATATGCTTTAATTTTTGTCGTTTTCGTATAAGAACAGCAAAATTTTGTACTTTTGCGCTGAAATTTGATTAGGGAATGAAAAAGTTATTGTTTGTCATACTTGCTTTGGCTATAGTAATCCTGCCTTCATGCAAAAAGACGCGCTATTGCCGTTGCACCACCGTCCAGAATGAGGAAGTGGTGAATTTGGGCGAGGAGTATTACACTATCGAGGACAACTCTTCGTGTTCCGACAAGTCGAAGGAAATCGTGGGTTGGGGACAGGTCATCTGCTACGAAGTGTCGGAGTACGAGGTGACGGGCGTGGAACACCATTGGTGGGACGACATCTTCGGCAACAATAATAACAATAACAACAACAATAATAACGGTAACAAGCCATAATCGGGGTTGTCAAATTCTCTCGGTAAATCGGTTTTGAAGGTCCTGTTGGGCCTTGTGTTTATCGTGTCGGCGGTACTGAAAGTGCTCGACATGGATTCCTTCGAGATTTACATTTATAGTTACCATTTCTTTAGCCTTAACGCCTCTTTCATTGTAGCTCGGCTTGCCATCATCCTTGAGCTGGTTTTGGGCATCGGCTTGGTTTCCCATACATTGCATAAGTTGTATTGGTGGGGGAGCATGGCCATGCTGGGTGGCTATACCTTATTATTAATATATGCACTGATCCTCGGTCGCACCGACAGCTGCCATTGTTTTGGCGACGTTCTCCAACTCGACCCCAAGCAAAGCCTTATTAAAAACGGAGTGCTGATGCTGCTTTTCCTGCTGATTTACAGGATGGAAAGTTGGAAGATGCCATTCCGCTGGTTGATATTGTGTTTAATAGTGATGGCTTCAACCATTGCGGTTTTCGTCATTTCGCCGCCCGACAACCTCACTTCAAACTCCGACCCTGAGCAAAACCTGCAAACAGAACTTTTCAACGAAATGTTGGATGCTTCTCCATTGGACACTTTGAATCTACGAAAGGGTAAACAAGTAATATGCTTCCTCTCAACAAGTTGTGAATACTGTCAGATGGCGGCACAAAAACTCTCTTTGATGCAGCAATTCTATGGGTTCCCGAAAGAAAACATCACCTATCTTTTCATGGGCAACGAGGAAGACATTGCAAAGTTTTACGAGGAATCGGGCTCGGCGCAGTATCGCGATTTGCTCTATCCCGATGTGGCGTGCCTGCTGAAGGCAGTCAACGGAAACTTCCCTGTCATTGTGTTTTTGGAAGACGGGGAAGTGGTTCATGAATATGGTTTCCGGAATATGAACGAGGCGGAGATTCAGGCGTTTATGGTCATTTAGATGCAGATCGTAAAACTACATCAAAGCCTTGCTATTTATTGAAAAAGTTGTATTTTTGCAGTCGAATCATAAATAACAATGATATGACAGCCGTTGAATTGAGGACTTCTATCAATGAAGATCTGGACACATTAGGAATTGAAACGCTTGAGTATGTTTCAAAGTATGTGCGTCGATTAGCGCTTCGTGCCCGAAATCGAAAGAAGTTGCTCTCGGCCAAACCTCGCAAAGTGAAGATATCGAGTCGTATTCGTAGTATGTCTGGGCGGTTTTCTGTTCCGTCTGACATTGACTACAAATCTTTGAAAACTGATGTGTTGGAGGAAAAATACGACAAATGATGAAGGTTTTCATAGATACGAATATTCTGATCGACTTTTTGGCCGCTCGTCAGCCATTTGCCGAGGATGCCATGATCCTGTTTCAGTTAGCCGACAATGACGAAATTGAATTGATGGTATCTGACCTAACCATTATCAACACCATTTATATTTTAAGGCGAATGCACTATGGTTTGTCTGAGATTTATGATTCACTTGACACGATCCGCCCACTATTGACAGTCACTTCGATGGGGGCAGCCGTTATTGACCGTTGCTTACAACATCGCAGTGATGACTTTGAGGACGAAATGCAATATCTTTCAGCAGTTGATGCCAATGCCGACTATATCTTAACCCGAAACAAAGAGGACTTTGATTTCGGTGATAGTGCCGTTATGACACCTCGTGAGTTTTTTGACGAGCAAAATATTGATTTTGAATAAAATACAGCAATAACAAACTGCTCCTTTCATACTAAAGACGTTGTCTTTTTGTGGCTTCGTTTCAGATATGTTTCTTGATTTTTCCAAACGAACGAAATAATTCCTAGTTCATTTTGAAACCGTAATGATTTTATATAATTTTGCGGCTTTATAATGCAATTAATCTAAATAATACCATCAAATATGAAAACTTTACATTTTTTCAAGAGTTGGAGCAAGGCGCTCCACGTGTTTCTGCTGATGCTGCTTACTGCACCATTGGCCGTTTCCGCACAGGAAACACTGACAGTTTATCCGGATGGAACACAAACAAGTACCGATGTTCCCATTTGTTATTTTGTTGCTACCCAGCTAAAATGTGAGTTTGTCATTCCTGCCAGCGAATTGGGGGTTATGGAGGAAGGCACCATCTCCAAAATGTCTTTCCATCTGAGTTCCACGGCAAGCGGATTGGAGAGCCACACTTTCCAGGTTTTTCTCAGGGAAGTGGACAACCCCACCATCAGTTCCTATTACGGCACAACAGGAGCCACCATCGTTTACGAAGGATCCTTGAGCGCCAGCCAAAGTACGATGGACGTGACCTTCACCACGAACTACAACTATCACGGTGGAAACCTCTTGGTGGGTGTTTACAAACCAGGGGGTAGTGTATCTTTTGCAAGTGGTATGAAATTCTTGGGCAAAACAGTTTCTGGCGCTTGTGTGCAAGGCGATGCCTTTAGTGAATATGGATCTGTCAGCTGCACCCAGAAGAATTTCATCCCCATTACCACTTTCACCTACACGGCTAGCAATAATAGTTGTCCCAAGCCGAAAAATCTCACAGCTACGGATGTGGCCGCCACTTCAGCCACGCTATCATGGACACAAAATGGCGATGCGGATCATTGGGACGTGTTCTACACCGACAATCCCAACTATGAACCAAGATCTTATACCCATCCGCAATTCAACAATATCGATACCAATCCATTTACTTTGACTGGACTATCATCTGGCAGCACCTATTACGCATTTGTTCGTGCTAACTGTGGCGACGAGGTAGGCGACTGGAGCAACCCATGCGTGTTTTCGCCCGAATGTGAGCAACCTTCTGGTTTGGAGGTGGGCAATGTCACCACCCAATCTGCCACTTTGAGTTGGACGGCGTCAGGCAGCGAACAGGATTGGGAAATCCAATATAGGAAATATGATGAGGTCGACTACACCACAGTTGAAGAAGCCATCACCAATCCCTTTACGCTGCAAGGTCTGGAATCTTCGAGCGGCTATGTGGTTCGCGTGAGGGCGGTCTGTAGCGCCGATTCCTACAGCGACTGGACGGAAACCTATTTTAGCACGGATTGCCTCCCCATCACCTTGCCATACTCCTACGGCTTCGAGGATGTGGCCGATGAAGGCTTTCCTCCCTGTTGGTCGAGCAATTCCACCATCGAAGGGTATCCTTTTGTGTTTTTGGAAACATACGGTGCCGAAGCACATTCTGGCACTCATTCGCTCTATTTCTACGGCTATGGAGATGAATACACTGTAATGGCTGTGCTGCCCCAGATTCCTGTCGATGCGCAACATCCGATGAGTGGAAACGAGATGGTGTTTTATGCGGCAGGCTACTATGATCCCACGTCTTGCCAAGTGGGCATCATGACCGACCCGACTGACCCCGAAACATTCGAATTGGTAGAAACCGTGGAGATTCCCAATGCATGGTATTCGGGTGTGGGTTTCCTGAGATACAGGGTAAGTTTCGACGGCTATTCGGGCAATGGCACTTACATTGCGATTCGTAAAGTGAAAGTAGATGGTGAGGATGCTGAGCTTTATGTTGATGATATCGAGGTCCGCCCCGTCTACAATTGCTCCGAACCTACCGGACTCACCGTGACAGCCACCACTTCTTCCACCGTCACTTTGCAGTGGACGGCCAACAACGACGAAACCCAATGGCAGGTGCAGTATAAACTCTATGACGAAGAAGCATGGCCTGAAACCTATCAGACGGTCAACCAAAATCCATGCACCTTGGAAGGCCTTACCCCTGGTTTGAAATACCAAGCCAGGGTAAGGGCCGTTTGCTCCGCCACCGAAACCAGCGACTGGACAGATTATGCCGGTTTTATCACCGCTCATGCCGTACCTTATTATGAAGACTTCGGCTCCAGTTTTGAGTTTTTTCATCCTCTGATAGGCTGGCAATGGGCGTTAGGATTCACTTTGGAGCAAATACTGGGTGGCTCACATTTGGAGGCGGGCAATGGTGGTGGTTGGCAAACGAGTTCGTTGCAATCTGTCACTAACCCAGAGAATGGCATGTCTTATTCTACTGAAGCTTTTGCTGATACCTATATCAATATGTCCACAGATTATGATTGGTTCTTGTCGCCCAACATTGAATTGGGTGAGGGCTACCAACTCAGCTTCGACTTGGCCTTGGATTACAACCATTCTGCCACTTCGGGCTTGGACGACAACCGCTTTGCTGTAGTAATCTCAGAAGATGGCGGTAACTCTTGGAGCCTTTTGGCTTTATGGGACAACGATGCCACCCAAGGTCGTGCCTATTACGACATCCCAGCCATCCTCTCAGAGGTCAACCTCGACCTCTCGTCCTACGACAACAAGATTGTCCGTTTCGCTTTCTATGCGGAGTCGACTGTCTGGAATAGTGGAACAAACCGACTGATGATCGACAATATTAACGTCACGAAATGTATCAGGCCTGAAATGATTGTGGCTTCCGACATTACGACCAACAGCGCCGTACTTGACTGGACAACCCATGGCGAGACCTCCTGGACGCTGCAATACCGTATCGACGGTCTTGGCGAGTGGACTACGGTGAGCGGCATTACGGCTCATCCTTATACCCTTGAAGGATTGGTGGATCCCAATAGCTATCAGGTACGAGTGAAAGCCCACAGCACTGCCGGCAACAGCGAGTGGAGCAACATTGCCATCTTCGCCACCGATTGTGCCCCCATCAACCTCGGTCCCAACGAAACCTACGAGCAGCGCTTTGAGGGGAAGACTGTCCCGGCTTGTTGGCAAAGTGCCACTACGCTTGGAAATGGTGGATGGTACTTCAATTATGCTACTTATGAATATGATGCACAGGGCAACATCATCTATTGTGCGTATGCTCACTCTTTCAATAGCAATACATCAGCTTCTTTGAAGATGCCTGCAATCGAGGTCACTTCAGGGTTGTGCCTCACCTTCCACCATAGCAAGGCTGTTACTTCAGCAACGCATATTCAGGCATTTGTCACCCTCCCATGGTTGGAGAACGTCGTCCTTTGGGATTCCGACACTGATGACTTGTCTGAGGGGATCACCACGATTTCGTTGGATGAATATGTTGGACAAACGGTCTCTTTCACATTTGGTTTTTCGGCAACAGGCTCAAGTAGTTTTTATCTTTATGATGTGAAGCTTTTCAACGCGAACGCCTTCAACAAGAATACTGAAAATGGCTACTGGAACGAGACTGCTAACTGGTCGAAAGGCACGCTGCCGACGGAGGAGGAATCGGTGGCCATCAACGGAGCAGCCTTAATCCCCAATGGTTATGTCGCTCAGGCCAATGAGATAACCTTTACCTCAAACGGTAGCATCACTATCGCCGATGGCGGACAACTGAAGCACAACAATGCGGGGGTGAAAGCTACGTCACAGAAGAGTATCATGCCTTACACCATCGCGGGAAGCAACGGAGAAGATAAGGCTAACGGCTGGTACCTCATCGCCTCGCCTATGGAAGAAGCCATTGAACCTACGGGAAGCATGTTCGCAAATTCCATCGATCTCTATCGTTTCAACCAAAGCGCGGAGTTGGAATGGGAGAACTATTATCAGTGTTTCTACCTCAGCCCTTACTTCAAGCTGTTCAACGGTCAAGGCTATCTCTATGCCAACAGTGGTGACGGCAGCAATCCCTCTGTGATGATAGATATGGAAGGCCAATTGAGACCTGTTGGTGAGGATGTATCAGTGCCTCTTGTTTATGATCCCAATGCAAGTCTATCTGGATGGAATCTCGTGGGCAACCCCTTCGCCTGCGATGCCTACCTCGCTGAGCCACGCGATTTTTATGTGATGAATACTGATAGGGATGAGCTGGTAGTCAATGAGTCCGGCAATGGTGTCATCGCCCCGCTTCAAGGTATCTTCGTGCAGGCTGCCAATGCCAGTGACAATGCTGTGACCTTCACCAGTACGCAGCCCGAGACCCAAGGCAGGGGAGGAGCACTCATTTTGAATGTGTATGAGGGTTCTGCCCTTCGACAGGCTAAGGGTTCTCAGCCTGCCATTGACCGTGCTAAAGTGCGCTTCGGCGATGGCCCTAACTTGGGTAAGTTCAGCTTGCAGTCCGATGGAACGAAGATGTTTATCACCCGAGACCGACATGACTATGCAGTGGTTCATGCCGACAAGCATGGCGAGGTGCCCGTCGACTTCAAGGCCGCTCAAAACGGTAGCTACACCCTCACGGTGAATCCCGAAAACGCTGAAATGAGCTATCTCCATCTTATCGACAACCTCACGGGTGCGGATGTGGACTTGCTGACAGAGCCAGGCTACACCTTCGATGCCAAGACGACGGATTATGAATCGAGGTTCCGCTTAGTGTTTTCTGCCATTTGCGGGGACGCAAATGGCGACAATGAGACCTTTGCATTTATAAGTAATGGGAACATCATTGTTACCTGTGACGTCACTGGTGCGACCTTGCAGGTGATCGATGTGATGGGACGCGTCCTCGTCTGTAGAGACGCAAAATCTTGTATCTCCACAAACGGGATGAACCCAGGCGTGTATGTCCTTCGCCTCATCAATGGTGATGATGTGAAGACGCAAAATGTTGTCATCGACAAATAAGACGCATTTTTGTTGAAATGTATGAAAAGAGAAGGTTCAGCTCGCTTTGTCGGGCTGAACCTTCTATTTACGATTGATTTGTGTAAGATTTGTTTCCTTTATTCCGGTCTCCTGAACCTGTCGCCCGTCTGCTCAATCACAGCCTTTTTCCATGAATCGGGATAACCGGGCTGCATAGGTTTGGCAGGGTAGCCGTAGCCATTGCGCTTGAACTGGCCGTTCTCTTCCTGCTTGATGTTACTGTCCATGTATTTCACCAACAGGTAGTTGTCCAACTCTTTCCAACGGACCACGGTGTTGTGGCCTGCCTTGCCTGAAAAATAGGTCAGGTATTCGATGGCTTTCTTGGGGTCTTGCAAATAAAGGGTGTGGGCTTGCTCGTCCACGTGTTTGACCTGCTCCTGATAGCTGGTTTCCAATTCATGTTGTACGGCTTTGATGTCGTCGATGACGCGGTTGTAGAAGAGATACTTGAAGTGCGCCAATCGGTTGAAGACCCAGAAGGCAGCGTTTTCGCTATAGGTGAGCATGTCGCCGTTGCCGTGGCGGTACTCGATGGGCACCTCGCTGATGGAGCAATAGAAAGGTGTGTAAACTGTAGAATTGGTGTCGTCAACGCCAAACCAGATGATGCCGCCGACGGGATTGGGCAGCCACGAACGACTTTGGGCGATGAAGGAGAAACCGGTTTGTACGGTCTCGATGCTGCGTTCGTTGAAATAGGGTTGACCGTTATATTCCCAATAAAGCGGGTTGCAACGGAAAGGCGATTGGAAGTTGCCGGCGCCGATGTCTTGTGTCTTGTCCAGTTCAGTGCCTTGGAAATGGTTGCGTTGGAAAGCCATCATGTCGTCAAGGCTGATTTTGCGGTTGGGTTTGACATAAAGCGGCATGCGGTTGCTTAGGTCCTTGCCAGTGACGTAATCCCAGTATTGGTCCATGTCGTCACACACCTCGTTGAACATGGTCCAAACGCGAAAGTCGCAGATGCGGGCAGCCGAGAAGTCGACGGGGGCGAAGGCCGCACTGAAGTCAAAATCGGTGTCTTTCTTGGCTGTGAAATATCCTTTCCTACGGGCGAATTTGATTATATCGTGCTTGTAGATGACCTCGACAGCAGGGCTATAAAGTCTTCCCCATTCCTTGTCGGTGATGGAAGTCCTGCCGTTGCGGAGTGGGAAGGTGGTGATGCGGGCCGCGTTGGCGTGACCGCTCACGTAGCCGTCAGGGATGCGGATGGCCACCCAAACAGCACCTCGGTCGGCATTGATGGTGTCGCCTTTCTTGGTAATCACTTCGGTGTAGCCCTTAGGCATGATCTCCATGTACCAAACCTCGTTGGGGTCACTGATGGAAAACGATTCTCCGTCGCTGCCATAGCCGTATTCTTCCACCAAGTCAGCCATGATTTTGATGGCTTCGCGTGCCGACCGGCTGCGTTCGAGGGCGATGAACATCAGGCTGCCGTAGTCGACGATGCCCGTGGGGTCGAGGAGCTCCTCGCGGCCACCAAAGGTTGTTTCGCCCATGGCCACTTGGTTCTCGTTGATATAGCCTACCACCTGATAGGTGTGAGCAGGCTGGGGTACCATGCCTCTTGGACGGTTGGTGCCGCGGTCATAACACATCCTCATGCAACCCTTTGGCCAATCTGCAGCAGGGGTATAATACAGCTCACCATAACGGATATGGGAGTCTGCGCAATAGCTGATAAAACTGGAGCCATCCACAGAGGCACCCTTTGTGATGAGAAAGTTGGTACAGGCGTTTGAAATATTTACCGCTGAAAGTAATACTAAGATTATCAAGTATTTGAATAACTTCATGGAAGATTAAAATTAGGGGTGCAAAGGTATGGATAAAAACTACACCATCCAAGTGAAAGACAAAAAATCTACTTTTCGATACCCATTCTTAAATTTTTCTTGCCTTGTATCAGAATTACTCCTATTTTTGTGGCAAATACCAGCACTATGATTAAAATCAACAATCTTGAAAAAACCGACAGTGTCTTCAACCAATACATGGCTGAACTCCGCGACGCCGTCATCCAACAAGACAGAATGCGCTTTCGCCGTAACCTCGAACGCATTGGTCAGATTATGGCTTACGAAATCAGTAAGTCTTTCGAATATGACGATGAAGAGGTGACCACTCCTTTGGGCATCAAACAGATTCGTACGATGCATGAGCAACCTGTCATTGCCACCATCTTGCGTGCAGGCTTGCCGTTCCATAATGGCATGCTCAGCATGTTCGACCAAGCGGACAGCGCTTTTATCGCGGCCTACCGCAAATACGACAAGAACGAGGAAGATTCTGAAATTCGTGTGGAGTATTTCTCTTCGCCTGATATTGAGGACCGAGTCCTTATCGTTTGCGACCCCTTGCTGGCCACTGGCGAATCCATTGTGAAGACCCTGAATGGCCTGATGGAGGATATGATGCCGAAGGAGGTTTTTATTGCAGTGGCTGTGGCTTCGCAAGATGGTCTTGACTATGTGGAGCGCACCATGTCGCGCCTTCCTGTCACCATTTGGGTGGGCAGCATTGATGAGGAGTTGACGGCTCGCGCTTATGTCGTTCCGGGTATCGGCGATGTGGGTGACCTTGCATACGGTGAAAAGCGATAAGTCATGGCTGAAGAAAAGAAAAAACGTGATGGCTTTGGCTCGAAGATAGGCATTATTGCCGCTGCTGCGGGCTCGGCCATCGGTCTGGGTAATATCTACCGCTTTCCTTGTGAGCTTGGCGAGAATGGTGGCGCTGCATTCCTGTTGGTTTATCTCGCCGTGGTCATCTTCCTCGGCATCCCTGTTATGTTGTCGGAGTTGGTCATCGGTCGCCGCTCACAAAGTAATGCCGTCGGGGCCTTTAAGAAACTCGCGCCTAAGTCCGCTTGGTCGGTTGTAGGCTATATGGGCGTGTTGTGTGGCTTTATCATCTTTGCGTTCTATTCCACCGTGTCGGGCTGGACGTTGGAATACATCATCAAGGCGGTGACCAACTCGTTCCAAGGCAAGGACTTGGCTGCCATGGAACAAGACTTTACCGACTTCCATAATATGGGTTGGCGCAATGTGATGTGGCAGGCCATCTTCATTTTTCTGACCGGCTTTGTGGTCTTCAAAGGAGTGCAAAACGGTATTGAGAAATATGCAAAAATCCTGATGCCACTGCTTTTGGTCATCCTTATTATCTTGGGCATACGCTCGGCGACTTTGCCTGGTGCCAACGAAGGGTTGTCCTTCCTTTTCACTCCTGATTTCTCTAAAATCAATGGAGATGTCCTCATCAGCGCTTTGGGCCAAGGCTTCTTCTCGCTGAGCCTCGGCATGGGAGCGCTCATCACTTATGGTTCATACATCAAGAAAAAAGACAACTTGACTTCCACCGCCTTTTCCGTGGTGCTTGCCGACACTTTGATTGCGTTGTTGGCAGGTCTCGTCATCTTCCCTGCGGCTTTCTCGTTTGGCATCCGCCCGACGGCAGGCATGGGATTGGTGTTCAATACGATACCTATGATTTTCAACCAGATGACAGGAGGCTATATCTTCTGCATCATCTTCTTCGTGCTGCTGGCCATCGCTGCGTTGACTTCCACGATATCGCTGCTTGAGGTCGTGGTGGCCTATCTCTCTGAGGAGCGGCACATCAACCGCAGATGGTCGACGGTATGGGCTTGTGTGGCCACACTGTTCATCGGTAGCTTTGCTTCGTTGAGTCTGATGGAAAACACGCCTTTTGCCATTGGTGGCAGGACTATCTTCGACCTCATGGATTTTGTCTCATCCAACATACTCTTGCCCCTTGGTGGCGTGTTGATTGTCATCTTCGTGGGTTGGCGCTTGGGCAAGGCCAAATTCTTCGAGGAGGTGACCAACGAGGGTACCATCAAGGCTTCGTTGAAAAAGATTATCTTCTTCATTATTCGTTATCTGGCTCCCATAGCCATCACGATTGTGTTCATCAGTGGATTGATTAAATAACATGGATTCCTTGCGCAAATGGTTTTCCTTCAGCAAAGGCGAGCGCGTTGCCATCATCACGATACTGGCATTGATACTGCTATTGATCCTGGCATGCCTGTTTCGCCCGTCGCGCAAGTCGCTGAGTGATGCCTCCTTGCACAACCTGGATTCCTTGTTGGCCTTGCATCAGGCGGCCATCGAACAGCAACAGCAGCAACAAGCTGAGAAGCCTCTAGAGGTGGCGGAACTGCATCCGTTTCCCTTCAACCCCAATACCATCACGGAAGAAGAATGGCTGCAAATGGGTCTCACCGACCGCCAGGTGCGCAACATCATGAACTACAAGGCCAAAGGCGGCAAGTTTTATTCGAAAAACGACTTGGGCAAGCTTTACACGATTAGCGAGGAGGAGTTTGCCCAGCTGGAGCCTTTCATTGTGTTGCCTGAAGTGTCGCGTGGTGCAAGCAGCAAACCTTCATCCAAAAAGCAGGAGACACCGTCTTATGAAGAGAAACCCAAGCCAGAAAAGAAAGCCATTCCCATCGTAGATTTGAACACCGTAGACTCGACCACCTTGGTGGAGTTGCCGCAGATTGGCCCTTACACAGCGGTGCGCATCATCGAGTTCCGCGAGAAGTTGGGCGGCTTCGTCGACAAGGAGCAGCTCCGCGATGTGAAAGGCATGGATGATGCGCGTTTTGCCGCCATACAGCCTTATATTAATTTAGGTGCCATTGAGATTCGGAAAGTCGATGTCAATCGTGCTGATTTCAAGACCTTGGTGCATCATCCTTACCTCAGCTATGAGCAGGTGAAACGCATCGTCAACCAGCGCGAGAAACGCGGCATGATCAAAAATTGGGCACAACTGGAGGCATTGCTCAAGGAAGAAGGGGAGGTGAACCCTTTGTTGGAGCAGTATGTGAAATATTAATGGTTTTTCCAATTTTGCATCCGTGGAACTCGTTTTTTTTTCATAGCTTTAAAAAAGAGCTAATTTTTCCAGCAAAATCTCAAATTGTCATAAAAAATGGTATATTTGCAACGGATTTTTGGAAAAATTGCCATAAATCCGTAATGAAAACGATTGAAATAATAATTAAATAATTGATTCTTATGCAGATAGAACGACCTGTTTATTTACAGCAACTCATTGACTCCAAAGACAATGGGCTTATAAAGATTGTCACAGGATTGCGTCGTGTAGGCAAATCATATCTGCTGAAAACACTGTTCAAAAAACACCTTTTGAGCGAGGGAATCAATAAAGACCATATTCTGATTATCGATTTGGAAGACAGGAAATACAAGGATTTCCGCAATCCAGATTATCTTTTGGATTGGATTGAAAAACAGATGATTGGCGATGAGCAATATTACATCATCATTGACGAGGTGCAACGAGTGGATGAGTTCGTGGATATGCTTGGTTCATTGGTGGTCAAGGATAATGCCGACGTTTATGTCACAGGCTCTAACTCGCATTTCCTTTCGAGCGACATTGCCACTGAGTTTCGAGGACGCGGAGATGAAATCCACGTGTGGCCGCTCTCTTTCAAGGAGTTTATGACTGCCTATGAAGGCGATGTCGTTGAGGGTTGGCAGGAATATTACACATACGGGGGATTGCCTAAGATTCTTTCCATTAAAGGTGATGAAAAAAAAGCCACCTATCTAAGAAACCTTTATAGGACGGTTTATCTGAAAGACATCTACGAGCGTCATGACATAGAGAACAAGGCGGAATTTGAAGAGCTGGTGAGGATTCTTGCATCAAGCGTGGGAAGTCCCATCAATCCTACCAACCTCGCCAACACCTTCAAAAGCGTGAAACGTTTGAATCATATTACTGACAAGACTATCGAGACCTACATCGGCTATCTGGCAGATGCTTTCATGATAGAAAAAGCTGAGCGTTACGACATCAAAGGCAAGAAATATATCGGCACAACACCTAAATATTATTTCAAAGATTTGGGGATTAGGAATGCCGTCCTTGCGTTCCGCCAAACCGAAGAGAATCACTTGATGGAAAATGTCATTTACAACGAAATGCGTCACCGAGGCTTCCTTGTTGATGTGGGCAATGTATATATTCGCGTAAAAACTGATGATGACAAATATCAGCGTGTGACTCTTGAAGTTGATTTCATTTGCAACCTCGGCTCTCGTCGCTATTACCTCCAGTCAGCTTTCCGTATGCCCGATGAGGGAAAAATGGAGCAGGAAAAGCGCTCATTGAAGCAGATAGGCGACGCTTTCAAGAAGATGGTGATCGTTGGAGAACGCATGAAGTTGCGTCGCGATGATTTCGGCATTGTCATGACTGGAATCTATGACTTTTTGTTTGACCCCAAGATTTTGGATGCTTAGATGGATTTTGAGTATTTTTGCCGCGTGAAATGGTGTTTGCACATAGTGAGCTTTTTGGTTGGGCTGGCCATGCTGGTGGCTTGCTCCAAACCGGTTAAGGTTGAGGTCTCGGGGTCGGCCCTTCGACAAGCTCAGGGACCTCAAACCCAAGAATTATCTCAAATCGACACCCTCATGTGGCACCAGCCCGACAGCGCCTTGGCGGTGATGATGGAGTTTGCGGGGAGCCCAGAGGCCGACAGCCTCAACGAGTTTGAGGGGCATTATTGCCAGGTGCTGATTGCGGAGCTGCTGTTTAAGAATGACTATGTACAGAGCAATAGGAAGGATCTGTTGAAAGCGGTAGCATATTTCGACAGCCTAACCTTCACCCTGAACGACATTCCTCACGCTTCTAGGCGTCATTGCGGACTTGATCCGCAATCTCCCAACCAAAACGACAACATCGTTTTTCTCTCTGCCCGCGCCCATTATATGAATGGCGTGGGATTCTATGAACGGGATAGCGTGGTGGCGGCTTGCGGTGAGTATCTGAAGGCGCTGGAGATGGTGGAGACGCATTTCCCGAATGTAGAGACGGTGTGCACACCGTCTCTACCAATAGCCCACCTGCCTCGGTTTATGGCGTTGACATACGGGCGGCTAGGTGATTTGTTTTCGAAACAATATATGCAGGAACCCGCCATTATTTGTTACAAGAAAGCCCTCATTTTCAATAGTATAGAGCCAACCTCTCCTAATGGCACGGCCAAAACGTGGAGTCTCCTTACAAAACAATACTACAAAATAAACCAATTGGATAGTGCCAAGTATTGTCTCGACGAGTCCTTGAGGCTGTTGTACGATACAAACAATATGATTTACAGGGATTTGATTTCGTTATCAGCCGTTGTTTATTTTGATGAAAACAGAGGCGGCGAAGAACCTGTAAATGATTTGAAACGTATGGCGGTTCAATCACCTACTGAAGACGAAAAGTTGACGCGATATAATACCATTGCAAACATTTATTATTTAACCAATCAATATGATTCTGCATTGGTCTACTTTACTCAAGTATTTGAAAACAAAGGTGATGCTGCAATGAAAAGATCTGCCGCCAGATTTTTACGCGACATTTACCAAAGCCGAGGTGATACACTAATGGCTACCCAATATGCTGTATATCAAGTGGAAAATGCAGTTTCTCAAGCGGAAAGCAACGCACAAGTCTCGCAACTCAACGAGATGTTTCAGCAGCATTTGCAGTGGGAGCAAGAGCGAGCCGAGGCCGAAAGGCAGCAGGCGGCGCGGTTGCGGAGGAACAGGATGATCGTCGTGGTGAGCGTTCTGGTTGCGGTGGCGGCGCTGTTGGCTTGGCTGTTCTATAGGCGCAAGATGCGGCAGCAGCGCGACAAGGCGAGCCAACAGATGGAAGCTGTGCAAGAGGCGCACCGGTTGGAGAGCCAGAGAATGGAGGCCGAACGAGAGGCACACCGATTGGAGAAAGCCTCAATGTCGGGAAGGCTGAAAAAGAGCAACCAGGAGCTGCGCGAACTGAAGGACCAGATGCGGCAACAGGCGGGCAACGGTGCGCCGAAGCAGGAGGCGCAAGCGGTGTCTTTCAACGAAGAGCCTATCTGCCGCCTCATCATGGAGCGGGTGAATGAAGGACAATTCAAGGCGCAGATGGATTGCAAATTATACCAGGACTATGCGTTGGGCAAGGAGCAGGTGATGGCGTTGCGCGAGGCTGCCGACCGCCACTTCAACCAGTTCACCGTCCGTTTGGCCAAGGCCTATCCCAACCTCACCAAAGGCGACCTCGACTATTGCTGCCTGTATCTGCTGGGGCTTTCGGATGCTGATGTTGCGGCTTTGATGCAGCGCGCCTACGCCACCGTGAGCGAGCGCAGCCGAAAAATCAAAACTATTTTTGGCACGGAAGAGCCTCTTTCGGTTGCTCTCGTGAGCTTTGCCAACGGTTCTGCATCTATCTGATTATCGGTACGATAGTTAAAAATCCATACAAATCCATACATTGTTTTTCTTGACAGGTGTGGGGGTGTTGGTGTAGTTTTGCCGAAAATTTCTAAACCTATTAGTTATGAAAACGACAAAACGATTTATGATGATTTGCTGCCTGATGGTGATGGCGGCGATGGGTTACGGACAAATCCAACCTTGGACATATTATAGTCCTTGGGAGGGGTACGATTTCAGCACCGAGTGCGAAACAGGGCAAACCTTGTATTATAGAATCATAGATTCTGTCAACTACGAGGTGGCATTGACACATCCCGCACCTTATAGTTATGTAACGCTGGATTATTGGGAGGGTTACGACAAACCTGTGGGCGACATCGTTTTTCCTTCTGAAGTGACCTACGAAGGACAAACCTACACCGTTACCGTCATCGATGACGGTGCGTTTATGTGGTGTACTGGGATGACAGGCACTTTGGTGATTCCCAATACAGTGACCTTCATTGGATACAATGCTTTCGATGGTTGCTATCGATTCACGGGTTCTTTGGAGATTCCCGATGGCGTAACCATCATTGGCAGAATGGCTTTCAATTCTATGAATGACATTACAAGTGTCAACATCCCCAATTCGGTGGTTGCCATAGGAGAAAAGGCCTTTGCCAGTTTTTGGAAAATCACATCCTTATGGATTCCCGAGTCTGTCACCTATCTTGCGCCAGGCGCTTTTTGGGCTTGCGAAAAACTCGTGACTTTGGAAGTAGATGAGAACAATCCGGTTTATTATTCCGAAAGCAATGCCGTCATTGAGCGGGAAACGAAGAGACTCGTTCAGGCCACAAAGACCACCGTTATCCCCGAGGATATTACCATTATTGGAGCGATGGCGTTTGAGGCCGTTGAGAACAAAGGGAACCTTGTCATTCCTCAATCCGTTATCTCCATCGAAGATGAGGCCTTCAAATATGCGCATTTCACAGGCACCTTGAACCTTCCCGAAAACTTGGAGTATATTGGAAAATATGCGTTTTATTTTAGCTATTGTACGGGGGCATTGTATATTCCCGACGGTGTTTCCTTTATTGGCGAATACACATTTACCAATTCAGGGTTTTCGGAAATCCATCTTCCCAAATCGCTGAAAACCATTGAATGGAATACGTTCTACAATTGCACACGCTTGGAAATGGTGGAAATCCAGTCGGAAGTTGACAGCATCGGATCCGGAGTGTTCCAACACTGCGACAGGCTGAACTGCCTGAAAGTCCATTGCGAGGTTCCGCCTGAGTGTTGGTACAGCGCTTTTAGTGGGGTTTCGCGTGATATACCCGTCCACATCCCCGTCGGGACGCTTGCCGACTATCAAAGCGCACCTTATTGGAACGAGTTCACCAACTTCATCGAAGACGGTTTGATGTCGGTGGACGAGGAAGAAACGAGCCAAGTTCAAGTGACTTGCTATCCTAACCCTGCGACGACTATGGTGACCATAGACGGCCTCGAAGCCGCAGAGGTGCAGATTTATAATGCCATTGGGCAGTTGGTGGAGACGGTGCGGAACTCAAACGAAATTAATGTGGCTGGTTTGGCGGAAGGGGTTTATTTGGTGAGGATTACCGATGCAAAGGGAGTTTCGCAGACAGAACGCATTACGGTAAAAAGATAAGCCATGAAAAATTCGCCTGCATCCAAGATTCTCGCGGCAGCAGTGGTTGCTTTGGCCGCCCTGCTGCTGGCGGGATGCCAGCAAAATGACCAAAAGGAGCCTGCCAAAACCCTTAACCAATGTGGAAAGGAGCAGACCGACAGCCTGAAAAAGGACTCGGTGGAGGCCTTCGATGAGCGGATGATGCGATGGAGGGTGCTGCATGGAGGGATGAGCAGGTGGGAGAGCGATAAATGAAATGTTGTAATCTGGAACTGCAACATGTTGTAAAACAACGAAGTGGCTTTGCAAATGTTTGTAATGGCCTTTGGACTTGAAAAAACAGCTAAAATTTGCTATACTTTTGCGGCATGGATTTCAAAACGAATAATTAACCTTAAATTACAGTATTATGAACAACAGAAAATTCAGATTCGGAACGCTGCTGGTGTTTTTGGCGGCAATGACTTGCACTGTGGTTTCGTCCTTTGCACAACAAACCAGAGATGGACAAGATTTGCTCAAACAGATGCAAAGCAAAATCAAGCAGGTGGAAAGATGGAACCGTTACGCCAACACCTTCAGCGAGGAACTGGATAGCATTTATGGTGACTTTCAAAAAAGTGTTTTTGAATATGACGAGCGCTTCAACTGCGTGAAAATCGACTATTACTGGTTTGATGACAGTTGGATGTACGACTATACCGAGAAGTATGCCTATGATGAGCAAGACCGTATCACGATGATCATGGATAGCACTGAAGGCCATGCCAGTAAATCAGTATTCCTATATGAGAATGGCGAATGGATTTCAGATGAATATGAATACGAACTTGATGGTGATGAGTGGATTGCCATTGGTAAATACACCTACGAATACGATGCTGACGGTCACATGGTGCTGTCGGTAGGCTATGCTCTTGAAGAGGATTGGATGCCAGAAAACAAGATGACATGGGAATACGAGGATGGGAAACTTCAGAACGACATCTATTATTACCATGGCGAAAACAGCTGGAATCCACTCACAAGGAACGATTACTATTACAACGCCGAAGGTCTCTGCCGAGAACAGTTACAAAGCAATTGGGAAGGTGACTGGACAGAGAGCTGGAAGGTTGAATACGAATATGATGAAGTTGGCAACCGGCATACAGAAACCACATCGACCATTTATGAACTTGACGACTGGGTTTATACCTATATGACGGAATACTTTTACGATGCTAACGGGAATTGCTATTCTTCAGCGAGTTACTACAACGGCGACTTACGGGATTGGGAACTGGAAAGCACGATGACCTACAATTATGACCTCTCGGTGCCAGTGGAAACCGTTGCGGGTATCATGATGGTTTGGGATGAGGAGTTGCCCATCCATAACAAATTGCTGGATTGGGAGTTGCGTGCAAACGATGATGGCTATACCACCACATTCTATTATTCAAATTGCGTGGGCTTAAATGAAAAGACGGAAAGCTTGTTGACTATTTATCCCAACCCTGCCAAGGAAAAGGTGACAATTGACGGTATTGAAGTTGCCGAAGTGCAGGTTTATAATGCCATCGGGCAATTGGTGAAGACTGTAAGAAACTCAAACGAAATCGGCGTAGAGGGCTTGCCGGAAGGGGTTTATCTGCTGCACATCCACGACAAGCAAGGCGTATCCCATACGAATCGGATAACCATCGCGAAATAAGCCATAAGAAAAACCATCTTTGGCCTGATTTTTGCAAAATAATCATCTTGTAACTTTAAAATCAACGAGTTATGAAAACAATTAGTTTCAATAAGCGAATTTTGACCACAGTGGTCATCGCTTTGCTTTGCTGCTTTTCGGCAAAGGCACAAATCACCCCTTCGGTGTATGCCGGTTTGGGGAATTATACCAATCTGGGAGGAATGGTTGGAATAGGAACCGAAATACAGTACAAATTCGTTTCTGTCAATGCCGCCATAGGGTATGATGGCTGCAACCAGGCATTCTTTCATAAAGGGCATTATGCAGGCAAGGAACGCGTCGGCGACAATCCTTTTATGGGATTCGATGTCGGCGTGAAGTGCTATTTCTACAAAGGCTTTTTCGGAGGCGTGAACTATGGCCTTTTAGGCAAATATTGTCTGGAAGAGACTGCAGAACGGGTCAGGGTGGACAATTTTTACGACTTTTCCTTCACGCTGGGCTATAAATGGCACTGTTACCAAAGATTTTATGGAATGGCCTGGCTGGGGGTGACTTCCAATAAGGATGCGAATCAGTTCGTGTTCATCTTTGACAGCAAAAGTTTTGTACCCAGAGTGGGCTTAATCATTGAATATGAGTTTAAACATTAAAAATCATACAGCTATGAAAACGATTGCCAAATCAATAATCTTAATTGCGGTCATGCTTCTTTACGGATCATGCAGCAAAATCGTGCAAGAGAGTCCCGAAACCATTACCATCAGCGGCCATATCACCGACGAGGATGGACAACCTGTTGAAAATGTAAGCCTTGACTTGATGTACATAACACGCATGAACTTGTTGGGCTTTTACTATGGTACAGGCATTCACGCGAAGACCGATGAAAACGGCTATTATTCCATCCAATTTGACAACAACGACGATTATTCCTATCGGTTGGATATCGAAAAGGCGGGGTATCACTACGTACAAAGTTACAGTGTTGACCGATGGATCGCCTCGCAAGAACACGATGTGGTGATGAGGAAAAAAGAAGAATACGTCGACCTCGGTTTGCCGAGCCGCACCATGTGGGCCAACTGCAATGTGGGAACCAACAAACCTGAAGGCATTGGCGATTACTTTGCGTGGGGAGAAGTTGCTCCCAAATCCACTTACAGTTGGGAAAACTACATACACTGCAACGGAGCTGGTGACCAATTGACCAAGTATTGCAACAATCCAGCCTACGGCTACAACCACTTCACCGACGCTTTGACGATATTGGACAGACCCGATGATGCCGGTTGGTGCAACTTCGATTCTAATCAAGGACCGCAGATTCCAAGCAAGGAACAATGGCAGGAACTGTACCAAAACACCACGCATACATGGACTACCCTAAACGGTGTGGCAGGTGTCCGTTTCGAGGCTAGCAATGGCAACAGCATTTTCCTGCCTGCTGGCGGAATGCGCCATGATGACGGAAACACCGTGAGTGTTGAACACGGCTACTACTGGTTGAATTCGTTCGATACGGGAAATCCGACCAATGCATGGAACTTCATGATCGGTGCCGACCTTGACATCATCGGCAACAGCACGGCCACAGCCGAACGATACATAGGCTTTTCTGTGCGTCCGGTGCATCCTTACGGTTGGCCATTTTGCCCTACCAATTAAAGTAGATGGAGAATGCAATGCGTAAAATGTTGTAAAACAAAAATGCAACATATTAAAACTCAAACATATAAATTGACAAAAGTTTGTAATGGACTTAGGACTTGAAAAACCAGCAGTTTTTTGCTATAATTTTGCAGAACGAAATTCAACACTTATTCAATCACCTAAAATCGAGTCGTTATGTTCAACAAAAAAACTTGTTTCAGTATGCTGCTGCTGGCCTTGGCCATGATGCCAACCTTGTTCAATTCTTGTAAAGAAAAGGTACAAACCGTGGAAGTCCCGGAATTGTATCATGTGTGGCATTGGAAATCTACATCGGTAGGCGGTTTCGTTGGATTGGTTTATCCCGAAGCGGACAAAACCCTGGTCTTTGAATTCGATTCCGCTAACCGGTTGAACGTTGAATATGACGGTGAGATGCTGGCTACGGGCGAGCAGGTCACCGTCACGAAATCCAACAACACCACTTATGGCGATTATTACATCACTTTGCCCAAGCAATTGCAGAAAAAAATACGGCAACGCACTGGCCAAACCGAGACAAACCTTATCCTTGAAGGTTATCTTCGTTTCGAGTATCCTGACAATGGCGAAACATGGCTGTTTATTACCAGCAAAGACGGAAAGAATGTGGGTGTGGAAGGTGGAGCGGATTTCCATGGCCAAACGTGTTTCGCGCGTGGCATGGAGCTTCATCAATAAGTTGATGGCTTGGTATCAAAAAAAACTGTAATTTTGCGTCGCGATTCAGGCAGACTGTCGCGGGTCGGGAAAGCCGGCGCGAGGAAAGTCGGGACAGCACAGAGCACCATACTTCTTAACAGGAAGGTGTCCGCAAGGGCAACAGCAAGTGCCACAGAAACATACCGCCTGCGAAGGTAAGGGTGAAAACGCGAGGTAAGAGCTCACGCATCGGGTGGTGACATTCCGGTGAGGTAAACCTTATGGGCTGCAAGTCCAAGTATAGAGGCAAGGCTCCTTCGGGAGCGAGAGGGCTGCTCGTCCGTGTCTCAGGGTAGGGCGCTTGAGCCTGCGGGCGACCGCAGGTCTAGAGAAATGACAGTCGCCCCGCAAGGGGAACAGAATCCCGCTTATACGTCTGGGTCGTTAATTAACAGGAAGTTCCGCTTCAGCGGGACTTCTTTGTTTTGTTTTAAACCGCCAACAACACCAGCAGTTGCGCCGTGAAAATACGCAAAAACATGGTCAACGGGTAGACGGTTGCATAGCCCATGTTGGGCAGCTTGCAGCCTTCGGGAGCCACGGTGTTGGCGAAGGCGAGGGTAGGAGGGTCGGTATGTGCACCTCCGATGAAGCCCATCAGCGTGTAATAGTTGATCTTCAACACCAAACGACCGAAAAGCGTGACCAAGATAGGTGGCACCATGGTGATGATGACACCATAGACGACCCACATATAGTGAACTTGGACGGTTTCTACGAACTTGCCACCTGCGCCCAAGCCCACACCAGCTAGGAAGAGCGCGATGCCCACTTCGCGCAAGGCATGCACGCCTTGCCCTTCCGTGAACTCGGTGCTGAACCAGCCTTTCTTCACCCCAAGCCAGCCCCCGATGATGGCCACCACCAAAGGTCCGCCGGCAAGTCCTAATTTAATAGGTGCCTTCATGCCCACTGGAATCGGGATGGAGCCGATGATGATGCCTAGGGCAATGATCACGAAAACGGGAATGAGCAAAAATCCGCCTTTGCCTTTCTTTTCTGTCTTTGGTGCAACAGAAGTTGTCTCAAGGGTGGTGGGTTCTTTTGCTAAGTCGATGCGGCAGAACGGGCGAAGCAGAATGCAAGTCACAATCATGCCTACCACGGCAAGGGGATAGGCCACGGCATAGCCTGCCGCCAAACGGTCGGAGGCACCTTCGATGCCCAAGTCGGTGACGGCTTGTTGCGCCGCCGAAAGGCCAGGTGTGTTGGTGATGGCACCTGTGTAAACACCAGCCATGTCGGCCAAGTCCTGATGCGCGACTTTGGCGATGATGACCGTAATCAAAACACCCAGTGCCACATTGACCAAAGCCATCAGGTTCATGGCCAAACCGCCTTTCTTGAACGACTTGAAAAATCCTGGACCTACCTGCAAACCAACAGCCACGACAAAGAGAATCAGTCCGAACTCCTTGATGACGTGAAGCATCTCCGCATTAAGGCTGACGCCGCAGGCACTGAAGGCGATGCCCACAAAGAGCACCCAAGTGATGCCCAACGAGATTTTGGCGATTTTGATTTTGCCCAGCAGGAGGCCGATAAAAATGGACAGGGCAAGGAATAAAATGGTGGGCCCGACGCCCGAACCGGTGAAGAGATTTAACATAATGATGGCTTTTATTAAAGATACTATTTATCGTATGTCTCTCCCAAACAAAGCCCCAATCCATTGCCGATTAAGCTGAGAAAGGTTCTGCCGCTTGATGAGTTTCGGACACTTTGCATCGCATGCATATTCTTGGAGATGGATTGGGTTTTAGGAAGGCTCATATTGGGGCTATTTTTGGCTGCAAAAGTAGTGGTTTTTCATGAGACATACAAATTGCAATTTGATGCAAAGATATTGCTTTTTTACTCGTCAATTACCAAAATCCGATAATAAAACACCTTGAATTCCGTTTCCTTTCCATAGTTTAGCATGATTTTTGAGACATTCTGCCGAGCATTAAAAAGTATTTTGTACTTTCGTCAAAAATTTTGACCTATGAAATCACGATTGAGATTGAATTTGATATTGGGGATGATTTTAACCATAACGCTTTCTGCATCAGCACAAAAGCATATCGAAGCTTATGACCCTGAGGCTCTTTTCGATGAGGGTGTGTTGCTTTTTCAGAACCAAGAATATGGTGCAGCTCTTTCTACATTTGCACAGTATCGTTCCCAAGTTATAGATGCCAAGTCACAGCGTTGCGTTGATGCACAATATTACGAAGCGGTCAGTTCACTTTATCTTGGCCATGCCGATGGTCCCGCAAAAGTCATTCAATTTGTGAACGACAATCCCGGCAGCACATGGGCGCGACATGCTAACTTCCTTTATGCCAATCATCTATTCAAGGAAAAGAAATACAAGGAAGCATTGTCCATCTACGAAAAGACAGATGCTTTTACCCTCACCACAGACGAGGCTCAGCAAATGCAGTTCAATATGGGCTATGCCTATTTTCAGTCGGGCAATTTGGACAAGGCCATGCCACTCTTTCATGGCCTGATGATGAACGATGGGAAGTATCAAGACCAGGCGAGATATTATTATGCTCATATCCAGTATGTCAAGGAGAAATACAACGAGGCATTGGACAATTTCCTCGTCCTGCGCTCGAATAAGGATTTCGCCAATGTGGTGCCGTCCTACATCATGCAAATTGACTATCTCAAAGGTGATTACGAGTCTGTAATCAATGACGGTCCAGGCTATATTCAGCGAGCCGACAAGAAGCGGAAGTCGGAGATGGCCCAAATTGTCGCCGATGCCTATTTCCAACAGAAAAACTATGATAAAGCCCTCGAATATTACGACATTTATAAAAAGAATCTTGTCCGTGGTGTCTCCCGCGAAGCTTATTATCAGATGGGCGTTAGCAAGATGATGAAGGGGAATTACAAGGATGCTATTGGTGACTTACAGAAAATCGCGGGCAGTAACGATATCCTTGGACAATATGCATCCTATTATCTGGCTTTGTGTTATGCCAAGACTGACGAACCGAAATATGCCCGTAGTGCTTTCTATACTGCTTATTCCGCTGGCTTCGATGTTGAGCTGAGTGAGGAAGCCTTGTTTGATTATGCCCGCCTGAGCCTTATCCCAGGTACGGATCCTTTCAACGAGGCCGTTGGACTTTTGGATAGTTTCTTGGCCGAGCATCCTGATTCGGAACGTAAGACCGAAGCTCAAGAGATGACTGTCTATTTGCTGCTCAATGCGAAAGAAAACGAAACAGCTTTGAACCGTCTTGAAACAATGAAGAATAAAAGCATAGAGTTGCAGACGGTTTACAACGAGTTGCTCTTTGCAACGGGCATCGACAACTATCAGAAAGGCTTTTATGACAAGGCACAGGTGTATTTTTCCAAAATTTTGAACGGCAAGCAATCGGCGACCAACAAGGCTGAGGCTTGCTTTTGGTTGGGTGAGTCTGCTTATCAGATGGGCGACCATGGACAAGCGGGCAGATATCTGACCCAATTCAAGGCGATGAGTGCCGCTCCAAGTTTGCCGGAATATATCCTTGCCGATTACGATTTGGGCTACATCAATTACCAGAAGCCGGATTATGATGCCGCAGTGGGATATTTCCGTCGTTTCATCCAAAAAGTTGATGACAGCCAAAATGACCTCAAGACCGATGCTTACATCCGTCTCGGCGATTGCTTCTTCATGGAAAGAAATTACAATAATGCTATTAACTATTATGATATGGCTACCCGTATCGGGAAACGCGATGTCGATTATGCCTTCTATCAACAGGGACTTTCCTATGGTGCAAAAGGCGATGTAAACCAGAAGATTACCATACTCAATGAACTTTTACAGAATTATCCGAGTACGCCGTATTATGAACAGGCCTTGTTTGAAATTGGCAACACCTATCTCGTGCATGGTGACAAGCGTTCGGCTATTGCCAACTTCAACCGTCTCATCAAGGACCGACCGCGTTCCTCTTATACCCGTCAGGCCATGATGAAAGTAGGCATGATTTATTACAACAACAACCAGTATGACCAGGCCATGACCAACTTGAAGAACTTGGTGTCCACTTATCCCAATACCGATGAGTCACGTGAGGCATTGAGCATTATTCGTAGCATCTACATGGAACAGAATAAGTTGGATGAGTATTTCGGGTATGTCAACGCCAACGGAGGACAGGTGAAGGTCACCCAACAGGATTCACTTGCCTTCGCCAACGCTGAACTCTTCTATCTTGATGGCCGTTACCAGCAGGCTCAAGCAGCTTTGCAGTATTATTTCGATAATTTTCAGCGAGGTGCCTATCTGCTGAAAGCTCATTATTATGCCCTTGAGTGTGCCGAGAAGGTTGGAACTGAAGAACAAGTCATCACGCACCTTAATTATATTTTGTCGCAGCCCGATAACGATTATACCGACAACGCGTTGCTCAAGATGGCTCGCATTGAGTATGAAAAGGGGAACTATCAGAATGCGGGTGAGTATTACGAACGTTTGTCGCGTATTACAGAGGAACCTTTGAAACGGTTGGAAGCACTGGAAGGCAGCATGAAGAGCAACTTCTTCATGGGCAACTACGACAAGGCTCTTGAAATGGGGGAAAGCCTGAGAGTGTCGCGTGACCTGACAGCCGAACAAGTCAATCAGATCAACCATATCATGGGCAAGTCGTATTTCGAGAAGGGTAATTACAGCGCCGCTATTGAGAAACTTGACAAGAGCGCAAGAAATGACAAGTCAGCATATGGTGCCGAAAGTGCTTATTACTCTGCTGTGGCATCTATTAAGCTGAAGCAATATGACGAAGCGGAGAACAAGGTGTTCGACATAGCCGACAACTTCTCAAGCTTTGACTATTGGGTTGCCAAGTCGTTCATCGCACTTGCGGATGTGTATGTGGCCAAGGACAACTATTTTCAGGCCAAGGAAACGCTTCGCAGCGTCATTGACAACTATAAAGGCAACGACCTGAAACAAGAAGCCCGCGCTAAGCTCGCCGAGGTAGAACGCAAAGAACCTAAAGTGGGCAGTAGCAACGGTATTGAACCTTTAGAACCGTAATAACACAGCCCCTTAGGGGCATAGGAAATTAATTAAGCAGGCGGTTTCAACCCCTGCATTATACAACAACGAACCCGAGTAGCCCCGTAGGGGCGACATACCAATAAGCAGGCGACATAAGTCCCTGCTCTAACACACAGAGCAAGATGAAAAGACACATCCTAATAGCAATCCTGACCCTAGTGGCTCTCACCGCCGCTGCCCAGCACGATGAACAAGTCACCGTGGAAGGTAAATACCGTCCCAAGGTAAACAAAGTCAACAAATTGGTGTTGCAGCCAGAAACGCCACAACCCTCTTACGAATTTCCCAGCTCTGAGGTCAACCCGAAAGAGGCTAAGCAAAAGTTCGCCCTCGACTTGGAGAAAATTGCTCCAACAGCCTTTACAGCAAAGGATGACAAACTTGTCATCCCGACCAAGAACTTCATCATGGCGGGCTCCGGAACACGGCTATCACCGCTATTCCTCTATAAGCACAATTCCATGCTAACTAAGACATTGGGGCTCGGCGTAGGCATCAAACACAATTCGTCGTGGCTCAATATCAAAGACTATGCACCTTCGAGCTATATGAACAATGACTTCGAAATCAACCTCACTACGAGCAAGTTCGACGGCCTACAACTCGATGGAGGCGTGTATTACAATAACGACATGTACCATTACTATGGGATCAATCTTGTGGAAACACCGTTGACCGAGGAACAGCTTGAGGTTTATGCCTCGAAAATCACATACAATAAGGTGGGTGGACATTTGGGCTTGGCTTCTACTACCACCCGTGTCGGAGAGTTGAGTCACGCAGCCAATTTGGATTATTTCTACTTGTTTAACAGAGAGCACGCTATTGATTTTGGGTATTCACTTGGTTATGCTAACAACTTCTGGGGCGACAAGAGCCATCCCCAAAACATCGGCATTGACTTGGGATTCCAATACGACTATTGCCTGGGACAAGAAGACAAACTTTTTGTTGTCGACCGTATCATGTTCAAAGTTAATCCCTTCTTTGAGATGAGTGATGAGTTCTTCCGTCTGCATCTCGGCGTTCGCTTGGATGGTGCCACATGCGATTCGGATGATGACAAGTTCCTCGCTGTTCGCCCTGATTTGAGTGGCAGTTTGTTTGTTTTGGATAAGAAGCTGGAATTCTATGCAGGATTGAATGGTGGTCGTAAGTTGTTGCGTTTCAGTGATGTGATTGGTGATAACCCGTTCGTTTCGCCCTACATCAATCCCTCGTTGTGCGTACAGAATGTTAAGCTCGGTTTCGATGGAGGTGTCCGTACCAATATTATGGAGACTGTTGATTTGCATTTGGGCGTACGTTATCGTCACACGGACAAAGACCCGCTTTATGTGTATCATATTCCCGATGCCGATCTTCTTCCTTCGGGATTGGATCCTGTACTGAACACTTTTGACCTCGTTTACGACGAGACTCAATTGGTGACGATCATGACCAATGCCCGAGTCAAGATGCGCAATAGTCTCACCGTCGATTTGGGATTTGCCTACAATAGTTGTAAACCGGCCATGGAAGAATACGCTTGGTATCGACCCACAACGGAAGGAAAACTGAAACTAACTTATGACTTCAACAATCAGTTATCTTTCAACACGGCATTCCTTTATCAAGGTGGGCGCTATGCCAAGGTATGGGATGGCGTTGTCGATTGGCAGAACTTCAATTTCAAAGCCGAAAAACTTAAAGATGTCTTCGACCTCAGTATCGGTGCGGATTATAAAGTGAACGACCAAATTTCAGCTTTTGCGCTGATTGACAATGTGGCACACCAAAAATACCAATTGTTCTACAACTATCCGGTTACGGGCATACAATTCTTCGCGGGTGTGAAGCTTAGATTTTAACCGAGACCCTAAAGAAAACGCCAATCGATTCAGACCGATTGGCGTTTTTTTTGTGTTCAACTGAAGAGTTGACTAGTTAGCAATGCATTGGTTTCAGCAGGTCGTTCACTGTCTTCACGGGATTGAAGGTCTCGATGGGTACTTCGACGAATATGGTAATCCAATCGGCCATGGCGCCATTCCAAAGGCCAGGTAGCTCAAGGGCTTTCAGTTCGCGGCCATCCTTCGACTTGTTGGAGATGAAGCCTGTGCTCGGGTCGATATAGTCTGTCAGGTTGAAGGCCTCACCTTGGTAGTTCCAGCAGCCGCACACTAGGTCGACGGGGTTGAAGTGTGTTGAGCCTTGGAAGATGGCTTCTTGCTGTGGATTCTTATGGTCGATTTGCGAAGACTCGATGATCTGCAGCGACACCTCGTCGTCCATGTTTTTCACCCAGAAAGGACCGCCACCTGGTTCACCTTCGTTCTTCACCATGCCGCAGATGCGCATAGGACGATTGAGTTTGTTGTATAGGTAGTCGATTTTCTCGATGTTGTTGTATTTGCTCACGAAGTCGGGGATATCAATCATCAGGTCCTCTTTGGCGAAGCGTATTGCCTCGTCCAATTCCTCGGCAGAGACGGCACCTTGGTCGAGCATCTCAAGATAATTGAAGGTGCGTTGCTGCAAGTGGAGTAGGAGGCCTGCCAATACCTTTTTATATACGATGGTGGTCTGCGCCTTGGTCTCGGGCACGATGTTGTCAATGTTTTTGATGAAAACGATCTCCTCGCTAAGGTCATTCAGGTTCTCGATGAGTGCACCGTGGCCGCCAGGACGGAACAAGATTTTCCCATTAGTCTCACGGAACAGCTCACCGTTGGTGTCAATGGCCACGGTATCGGTGGAAGGCTTCTGGCAGGAATAGGTGATGTCGTAGCACACGCCGTATTTCTTCTCGTATTCGGCTTTCAATGCACTGACGGTCTTCATGAATGGCTCCTCATGCTCGGGCGAGACGGTGAAATGCAGTTTGGCTACACCTTCGTTGTCTGTGGCATAGCGGGCGGCTTCCACCAGGTGCTCTTCCAAAGCGAGGCGGTTGAATCCGTCATAATGGTGGAACTTCAGCAAGGCTTTGGGCAGTTTGCCGTAGTTCAGGCCTTCTTCCAGAAGCAGGGCTTTCACGATGTCCACCTTGCGGCCTTGCTGCAAAAGGGAATCAATGTCGGCATCATAAATGCGTTTTGATGCGGCATTGAGGTCATCGAAGAAAGCAAAGTTATGGATATGTGCGAAGAATATCTCCGTGAACTTGCTGTCTTCGCCTGTCTCAATGAACGAGAAGAGGTCTTTGAACATGCGCGAGGCTGCTCCAGAAGCGGGCACAAACTTCGTAAATTGGTAGAACTCTTTGTCGGCGTCGAAGATTGCGGTCATCATGTTCACTTGTTCTTCGTCCATGCGCAGGATGCCATCTCCAAGCGTGGCGGGACGCATCAGTTGGACAAATTGTGTACCTCTTTTCAGTTGGGCGACTTGGTTTATTACTTGATTTTCAGTGATGTTTCTTTCTGAAAGCTGTTGAAGGTCTTTTTCTGTAAGCATAATTGTAGGTTTTAAACGCTTCAAAAATAAGAAATTAAGTAATGCAAAGAAAAAAATAGAGAAAAATTTTCTCAAAGTGGGTGTAACATTGAAAAAAGTTGTATCTTTGCAGCCGATTTCAAGCCCAGGTGGTGAAATTGGTAGACACGCCACTTTGAGGGGGTGGTGCCGATTACGGCATGCAAGTTCGACTCTTGTCCTGGGCACTGATTCCAAGCCCCGATGGCGGAATTGGTAGACGCGTACGTTTCAGGTGCGTATATCGAGAGGTGTGCAGGTTCGACTCCTGTTCGGGGCACGGCAAAACAAGTAACCCTAATTGATTATCAGTCAGTTAGGGTTTTTCTTTTGCCGTTTTTGGCGTGCCGTGTCAACCATGTGTCAACGAAAGCATTCTATTCTCTTTCCATCCCCGGAAACGGCCTTGCAAAAACTTTCGGGAAGGGTGTCTCAAACTCCATGTCTTTTTTCTTGTAGGGATGGTGGAAGCAGAGCTTATAGGCATGTAAACACAAACGACCTAAAGTGTTGTCACCATTGCCGTATTTTGGGTCACCCACCACGGGATGCCCAATGTCGGCCATGTGGACACGGATCTGGTTCTTGCGTCCCGTTTCCAACTGCAATTCCATCAAAGAATACTTCGCGTTAGAATAAAGCGTCTTGTAATAGGTCTCGGCGTACTTGCCGCCATTGTCGGTGGGACTGGAGTAGGTGATGAAAGCCTTGTTGTCCTTCAGCCACGAAGCCACCATACCTTCCTTCTTCTCCATGCAACCGCACACCACGGCTACATAACGACGGTCGTAGACGGTGTTTTTCCAGTCTTCTTCAAACGCTAAAGCCACTTCTTTGCTCTTGGCGAAAAGCATCAGTCCACTGGTGTCGCGATCGAGGCGGTGAATGGTGTGAGCACGGCAGCGTTGCTTCGTGTATATAAAGTATTCATTCAGAATGCCTTGTGCAGTGTCTTTCTCCTTGGTGGGGCTGTTGGTAAGCAAGCCTTCCTTTTTGTCGATTACGAGCAGGTATTTGTCTTCGTAAACAATGCTTAGCCATGGGCTATGGAAGCGTTCCTTGGCAGTGGGTTTACCGATTTCAACGACCATGCCAGGCTCAAGGGCGAAATCAAATTGTGTGGTGCGCTGGCCATCGACCGAAATGACCTTGTTGGCCAACAAGCGTTTGGCCTTGTTTCGGCTGATGCCGTCCAGTTTCTTCATCAAGAAATCCATCAACTGCATCGGTTCCGACACATTGAATTTTAGTGGGTTGCTTTTGGAATGCGGGACTTTCTTTTCGTCTTTTTTCATCTGTTTGGGATTTAAAGATCCAAGATCCAAAGATTTAATATTCAGTATTTTAGTTCGCTATGCCTAATTTTGAATTTTAAATTTTGAATTTTGAATTGTATTAGAATGGATCGGGTTGGTCGGAGGTGATGGAGGGATAAGCGCTCAGTCCATCGTCATTGTTCATCTTAGAGCTGTACACTTGTGGGCTTTCGAATTGGTTATTGGGTCCAATGGTAGTGAAGCTGCTGTTGTCGTAGCCTTGCTCCAGCTCTTCGAAACGGGCATATTGGCCGACAAACCTCAATTCCACTTCACCCAACTTGCCGTTACGGTGCTTGGCAATGTCGATGATGGTGTAGCCTTTGGGTTTGTCTTCAGCGTCCACTCCATCTTTATAATACTCAGGACGATAGATGAACATCACCATGTCAGCATCCTGCTCAATGGCGCCCGACTCACGCAAGTCGGAGAGGATGGGCTTCTTGGAACCAGGACGTTGCTCGACGCTACGGCTCAGCTGGGAAAGGGCTAATACAGGAATCTCCAACTCCTTGGCCAAACTCTTCAGCGAACGTGAGATGGTACTGATTTCCTGCTCGCGGTTGAGACCCTTGTCGCCTTTTGCGGTCATCAGCTGCAGGTAGTCAACGAAAACCATCTGAATATCGTGCTGTTGTTTCAGTCGGCGGCATTTGGCGCGCAACTCGAAGACTGATAGCTGAGGCGTGTCATCAATATAAATAGGTGCGTCGGTCAATGGGGTGACTTTGGTGTTCAACTGTTGCCATTCGTATTCGGCAAGGTCGCCAGAACGCAATTTGTCGGCTGTAAGTGAAGTCTCGGTAGAAATTAGACGGGTAACAAGCTGTACAGAAGACATTTCTAAAGAGAAAAAGGCAACTGGTCTGTTGAAGTTGACGGCGGCATTACGAGCCAGGTTCAGGGCGAAAGCGGTCTTACCCATACTGGGGCGGGCGGCAAGGATGATAAGGTCTGACTTCTGCCAGCCTTGCGTAATGCGGTCAAGTTCGGTGTAGCCAGAGGGCACGCCGCGCAGCTTGTCGTCAGCATTTTTTGCATTCTGAATCTCCTTGATGGCCTTGCTAACCAGGTCTTGCATCGAGTCGTAGCTGCGACGCAGGTTGTTCTCGCTGATTTGGAAGAGGTTGTTTTCAGCCTTGTCCAGCAGGTCGAACACATCGGTGGTGTCCTCGAAAGCATCGTGAATCATGTCTGACGAAAGCAGAATCAGCTGACGCTGAATGTGTTTCTGCATGATGATACGGGCGTGGTATTCGATGTTGGCTGCCGAAACGACTCGGTTGGTGAGTTTCGAGATATAATAGGCACCGCCAACCATCTCCAACTCGCCTCGTTGCTTCAATTCATTGGTGACAGTAAGAATATCAATGGGCTCTGATTTACCAAATAGGGCTTTGATGGCGGCGAAAATCTTCTGGTGCTTGTCCAAATAGAAGGCTTCGGGCGACAAGATGTCGATGACTTCGTTGACGGCTTCTTTCTCCAACATGAGGGCGCCGAGTACGACTTCTTCGAGGTCGGTGGCCTGGGGTGGGATACGACCTTGATTGGCAAATACTTGTTCGGGCGTCATCAAATTACGTTTCGCAGTGTCGCCGAAAGGTCGGCGCGTGATAGTATCGGTAGGCATGGTTTTGTATTTCTCTGTTCGTTTCGAAATGCAAAAGTACGGATTAAAATTTGCCCCGATGAACGTCTTCTCTAGAAGTTATCAACTACTTGAAAAAGAGTTGATAAGTTTTTGCAACGATTTCATTCTCAGTGATTAAGTCTTCTCTTGCCTGTTGATAACTCAAGAGGTCGTTGCTGGTGGCTTCGAGGAGAATTCGACTGTGTTCGAAGAGTTTGACGTCGTTAAAAAGTGCCGTTTCAAGGCGTTGCAATGTGAGCCCGCGCTTGATAGACGGATGGTAGAAATGTGCCTCTTGCAGTACCTCGAAGAGGTTGAAGACCTTATAACCCACTGTTTGGTTCTGAATGATGTCGTGGCGGAGCAGGGTGGTGCTGAGGTTTTGCGGTGTGAAACATACAACCAACTCATAATGAGAGAGTTTTTCAATGAGTAGGTCGATGGCTTCCTTCCAACGACTGTGGTCGTCGAAACAGTCCCAAACAAAACAACCGTCAGCAGCCATGTCATCCCCGCGTTGGCTTGAGGGGGGCATGGGATCTGTGGCTGCGTTCCGCTCGTACTCACCTTGCAATGCAAAAGCCAATATCATTTCCTCATAGGGTCTTGTGCCTTCCAATTCTGGCACGGCGGGACGGTAGAGTAGCAGGTTTAGATAGGCTACTGATTTGGGCTTTGGCTGTGGTGCCAATGAATAAAGTGTCTTGTAATCAATATAATATGAGTTGGTCTCCAAGGCTTCAATCTGATGGGCTTCCTCTGAATCAAGCTCGATTTGTTGGAGCATTTTTGCATTAGTGCTCACGCCGTTGAAGTAGTTTTGGAATAGCATTTCGTCATCCATTGCGGTGGAGAAGAGAAAACTGTTTTTGGGGATGAGTTTCCAGCAATGTCCTTGAAAATCACAAGGATAAGGGTTGTTGCACTGCGTCCCGATGTTCACCAAAGGTGAATGGGGTAGGGCGATCACTTTCTTCAATCGCTCCACATTCTCTGCAACAAAAGCCTCTCGTTCAATGACATACTCCATCACCGACTCCATCTTGAATAGTTGCTGCACGTCAATAGGGCCATCTTTCACATAGTCACCGTTGAGGTACATGAGGCGGAAGTCGCTGAGTGGCACCCCACAGCCATGCAGCACATAGTACTGAAGGGCGGCATCATTATAATAGGTGTCGCTAAGTCGCATCGAACTCTTCACTTCCACAGCCAACCATTTGTCCCCGTCTCTAACGAGAATATCCAACATGATGAGCGTGTCGTTATATTGAAAAACAGCCTCGTACATCACCTTGACCTCAGGATTGCTGAGGTTGTTCCAAGTCTCCTGCACCTTTTTGGGAAACTGAGAAGGAGAATTGGGCGACATGTCGATGCCGCTAGGAAAGACTTCATGCGCCAGTACGCCTACATCCGTGCCACGTTGGAACTTGGCCCGTTGCTCAATACTAAGCTTGTCACGCAGATAGGGGTGTTTCTTTTGCATGTACAATGCCTTTTCGCATTGTAAGCCCTTGATATAAGTGGATTTGGAGAGAATATGCATGCTCAGTTGGTGTAGTCAACACAGTCTTCAGTGATGAGGGGCAGATAGTTGAATCGGCGCATGAGTTGGGCGATGGCCAGCACGTCCTTCTGACAATAGGTCTTGATGCGTTCCAAGTCGTTTTCCTGCCAATACACGCGCCCCACCTCGCTGCCGTTGATGTCGTCTTTTGGCGTTGGGATGTCCAGAATGGCACAAAGCAAGTCCAAAGAGGTGTAGCTTTTGTAATCGCCGAATTTCCAGAGTTCCATGGTGTCGATGAAGTTGGTCTCCCAAGGCTTCTTGCCTGCAACCTGCAGAATCTTGGGGATCTGTATGCCGTTGATGAGCATCCTGCGGGCGATGTAGGGAAAGTCGAATTCCTTGCCGTTGTGTGCGCAAAGCTGTGAGTCAGCTGCGTTGTAGTAACGGCTCAACATATTGGCGAAATCGCTGAGCAAGGCTTTCTCATCGTGACTATAGAACGATTTCAGACGGAAGCGTTGGTCGTTGAAGAACCCCACCGAAATACAGACGATTTTGCCGAATTCCGCATAGATGGCAGCACGGTCATAAATCTCTGCAGGGGTAGCTTCGGCATTGTCGCGGTTGAGTTGGTCGGCCTTTTTGTCCCACAGTTTCTGCATTCGCTCGTTGAGTTGGTCGTATGTCTTCTGTTGCGAGACGGTCTCGATATCAAGGAAGAGGATTTTGGAGAAGTCTATCATTGTTGAATTGTTGAATTGTTGATTGTTGAATCGTTTAATTGTTGTTGAGACGGCGTTTTTTTTCGCGTCTCTTTTGAGATTTTATCGTATTTCCGTAAATATATCATATTTCCCTGTCGGAGCAATCGCCTCAATCTTCATGTCTGTAATATATGAATAAGGTGTGCCTTCGCCGCAGAGCAGGGTGAAGTGATCCAGATCTTTTTCTTCGCCTTCAGCCTCGATGTGGACGCAATCATCGGTATAGTCGTTCTCAACATAACCCTTCACATTGCATTGCAACCCATATCGGTGTACATAACGACGAAAACCCACGTTGAACACACGGCCATAGATCCTTATGGAATATGCTTTTGTCATAGGGCGAACTTTAATCCTGGTATGGTCCTGAGCAAGGCGTAGGTGCGTTCAAGATGCTCTTTGCTCTCTATGTCGATGTTGTAGCAATAGCTAAGGTAATTGCCTTTGCCGCTGCTCCTGATGTTGACGAAGCTGTGCACGGTCTGGCTCTCGCTGAGGACACGGCTGATGTTCTGCTTGGCTTCTTCCATCGCAATCTCGGCTGAGATGATTAGTTTGATATCGAAGTTCTGCGGGTAGACGACTTTGTCTTGTTGTTGTGTCATTTTTATTCGTTTCTGAATTGCAAAGATATGAAAATTGTGTTGATATTTCCATTTTTTGAATGGATTGGTGAAATCTTCCGTTTGGGGTACAATTTTTGTCGTATTTTTGTGTTCTCAAATCAAAAAGAATAGTGATGCTGAAATTGTGGTTGTCGATAAAGGTGTTTATCAAAGGCATGATTATGGGAGCCGTGAATGTGTTTCCCGTATCAAGCGGCACGGCATCGCTGATTTTGGGTGTGTTTGAGCGCTTCGTCAATGCCATCAAAGCCTTGAACCATAAGAATTTCAAGTATCTTTTTAAAGGCAAGTTCCATGAGTTTGCTCGGCGTACCGATTTCAAGTTTTTGGTCACCATCATATTTGGACTTCTGTTGGGTATGGTGCTGGCTTCTGTGTTCTTGAAACGGACGCTGAAATCATACGAGGTGTTTACTTGGTCGTTTTTCATCGGCCTTATTATCGCCTCGGTGGTTTATGTGATGAAGCGAATAGAGAAGTTGAATGTCAAAAACCTTGTGTTGGCCTTGATGGGATTGGCGATTTCGTTCATGCTATCCATTAAGTCGAATCCCTATTCCAACGACAATTTCTTTTATCTTTTCCTTTGTGGCATTGTCGGGGCTACGGGCATGGTTGTGCCTGGTGTATCCGGCTCTCACCTTATGTTGTTGATGGGCAATTACGAACTGATTGTCACTGAGGCTATTCCAGCTTTGACTAAGGCGTCTACATTCATGCATGGAGCAAGAATTCTTTTCCCGTTCGTATTGGGTGCAATAGTGAGTATTATTTCGTTCTCGCACTTGCTTTCTTGGCTGATGCGCGACTACCGCGATGGTACGCTGTCCGTTTTGGCTGGTTTCATGTTAGGTAGTCTGCCTGTGGTGTATCCTTGGAAAGAGCCTACCGCCGACATGATGGATTATGTGTTCCATCTTCCGAATTGGAATTCGGAGCTTCTGATTGCGGTTGTGATGGTGGCGTTGGGAGCGGCTTCCGTCTATGCTTTGGAGTTGATGGCCCGTCATACTGAAAGGAAACAAGCAGAGCGTTTGCAAAAATCCAAAACCTAAATAACATGGCAAGAAAACTCAACAGGATCATCTTCACGCTTCGCGAAGGCGAAGATTACATTCCACTTATTTCGTTGCTGAAAGCTACCGATGTAGTGTATTCAGGCAGTGAGGCTCAAGAGGTGGTATCCGCAGGTATGGTGCTCCGCAATGGCGAGGTGGAGACTCGCAAACGGGCGAAGATCACCGCTGGCGAGGTTATCATCTTCGAGAATTATGAAATCCTTGTAGAAGGGTGGGATTAGTAAATTAGTAAATAGGAATTATATGAAAAAAGTTTTATCCATTGTAGGAGCATTGCTCATCGCCGTCGTCATTGGCGGTTGCATTTATTTGAACAGTTTGATGCCAATCATCACGGGCTATGCGGCAAAAAATCTGGCCTCGGCCGTGTTTGTTTCGGGCCGCGATGCCAAGACCGTGGAGGACTTGGACCTCAATTTCTCCTTCATCCGTTTCAATAAAAATAAGGTGGATTATGAGAACAAGACGGTCACCAGCCGTTTCCTTTGGGGAAAAGCCACTGCGGCCTATCGAGAAGGTTATGGCGTCACCTTATTGCGTGGTGCCCAAGCCAATGAACTTGAGCAACAGGTTTATCCATTCCCCGATGAAGACATGCCTCAAAGACTGCTCCCAATGGGCGATTCTGTAACAAAGGCGAGGCTGGAGCCAATCGCCAAGGCCTTTGTGGACGAACGGGCTTATAACGGACATCCCTTTGCATTTGTGGTGCTCCATAAAGGTGGAGTGGTGGCAGAGCGCTATGATAAGGGCATTACACCCGAAATGAAACTCCTGAGCTGGAGCATGGCCAAAAGCTTCACCAACGCCATCGCAGGTGTCATGGTAAGAGACCGTCTTGTTGATATATATGCTCCGACGGACATACCCGAGTGGCAAAACGATGACCGTAAAGATATTACCATCAATGACTTGATGCAGATGCAGAGCGGTTTGGAGTGGAACGAGAACTACGGTGCCCGTTCTGACGTCAATCTGATGCTCCATCGTGAGCAGGACATGGGCCTTTATGCACTCAACAAACCCCTCGAACACAAGCCGGGTAGTTTTTGGTACTATTCCAGCGGCAGCACGAACATCGTTATGCGTTATCTTTGCGGGAAGTTCCCGTCTGACCAAGCTTTCCTTGCCTATGTTCACGCAAAACTCTTCGCGCCTTTGGGTATTCGTAATGCTGTTTTTGAATCAGACATGAGTGGTACCCCCGTTGGTTCGTCGTATCTTTACATCACGGCCACTGACTTCGCTCGCTTTGGCCAACTTTATTTAGAGGATGGTTGTGTCGACTCGTTGAGAGTCCTTCCCGAAGGCTGGGTGAACTACACGACCACACTCGCGTCCAATAGTGAAAATGGATATGGCTCATTTTTCTGGCTGAATAAAGGGAAAGAGCTCCCTGATGTGCCAGAGGATATGTATTATTGCAAAGGCCACGATGGGCAGAGGATATTCGTCATACCCTCTAAGGACTTAGTAGTCGTGATATTAGGCTATTCTCCCATGCCTGATTATGTCATCGACTTCAATGCGCTTTTGAAGGACATCATTTCCAATCTAGATTAAAATACCATAAAAAAGAAGAGATGTGCCAAGCACATCTCTTCTTTTTCTGCGTATTCAGCGAATTCTGCGTGAAACAATTCCTTATTCAGCAGAGAACTTGCAGACCAAGTTACGGTCGCCGTAGGCATCGTCGATGCGCGTGACGTGCGGGAAGTACTTGTCCTGGACGTCGCTCTTCATCGGGAAGCCAGCCTCTTGACGGCTGAAGGGGAACTCCCACTTGTCGGCCATCAGCATCTCGGCGGTGTAAGGCGCGTGGCTGATGATGTTATTGCCCTTCTCGGCCTTGCCGTCCTCGATGTCCTTGATTTCCTTGCGGATCTGGATCATGGCTTCGACGAAGCGGTCGAGCTCGGCTATAGGCTCGCTCTCGGTGGGCTCCACCATCAGGGTCTCGTGCACCGGGAAGGCCACGGTAGGAGCGTGGAAGCCGAAGTCCATCAGACGCTTGGCGATATCGATGGCGGCAACGCCGACAGTCTTATTGATGCCGTTGATGTCGAGGATCATCTCGTGAGCCACATGGCCGTGGTTGCCGGTATACAGGATTGGGTAGTAGTCTTTCAGTCTTTCCTTCAGGTAGTTGGCATTCATAATGGCACCCATGGTGGCTTTCTTCAGGCCTTCACCGCCCAGCATCTTGATGTAGCAGTAGGTGATGGTGAGGATCTGAGCGCTACCGAAAGGAGCGGCTGAAACAGCGCCTTCCTGCTTTTCGCCACCGCAGTGGAACAGGATGTGTGAAGGCAGGTAGGGCTTCAGGTGTTCGGCCACGCCGATGGGGCCTACGCCAGGACCGCCACCGCCGTGAGGGATGGCGAAGGTCTTGTGCAGGTTGAGGTGGCAGACGTCAGCACCGATGTAACCGGGGCTGGTCAGACCGACCTGGGCGTTCATGTTGGCGCCATCCATGTAAACTTGGCCGCCGTTGTCGTGGACGATTTTCACGAGGGTGCGGATGCCGTCCTCGTAGATGCCGTGGGTCGAGGGATAGGTGACCATGAAGGCAGCCAGGTTGTCCTTGTATTGCTCGGCCTTGGCCTTGGCGTCTTCGAGGTCGATGTTGCCGT
>JAEEGH010003454.1_pt1 | contig 41526 bp, 32 predicted proteins | sample 9134181 | NCBI WGS metagenome assembly JAEEGH01 (sample SAMN16246544, study PRJNA631951) | gut metagenome | biome: gut microbiome; feature: rumen; material: DP-attached | host: Bos | place: Iran: Karaj | collected 2018-10 | reverse complement strand
CAATGGGACAGGAAATAAGGCCTATACAATTATATCTGAAAAAGATAAAGCTTCTGGATTCTATATATGCGCTAATTGTGGACGAAAAAATCCAATCGGAAATCCTAAGTGTATTGATTGTCAAACACCAAAGAAAGAAGAATAAAGTTTTCTTTTCAAATTTAGGGCGGGTCTATCTCGCCCATATTTAAGTACATAGTTATGTGAACATCCGCTATTCGAAGCTCAGAGGTATATGAAAAGATTTTTTTTGCTTATTTTCTGTAACTTGATATCAGCTCTTTCTTTGTATGCCCATGGTTATACTCTATCCGACCATTCAAAAATAAAAGAATTCTCCTCTTTCACAATCATGGGTGAAATTGATTTACGAACTGAAAAAGAGATTTCATCGCCAGTGAAGTATAGAACTCTGAATCATGAAGGCGGAATGAAAGTAACTGTTCTTGAAATTTTAAAAAAGGATACACAGAATAAAAAATCCGGAACCTGGCTTTATGTTCTGCTCACCGCACCTATGTGGGTAGAAAGTGGCGACTGGATTGAAAAGTATCAGAAATTCTTAATCTTCCTGCCTGATGATATGACCGTGTTTGATTTTGAAGAATAAATATTTTTTTCGTTATGATTCATTCACCAGCTTGCCGGTCATGTGTTCAATTTCCAGTTCAAGGCACTGAACGCGGGGCAGGGCATTTGTGAGTTCTTTTTCCAGATATTCCTGGTCATCTGTAAATTTCTGAACGAGTTTTGTACAGATTTCACGGGTGAGAGTTTCATCTGTCACAAGGCGGATTCTTCCGAATACGATTACACTGTTGATGTTCAGTGCCCATTCGCCTTCTTTTCGGAAACCTGAATCATAAACACAAAAGCTTGCTTTATCGTAATTTTTTATTGCGTCGATTTTGTGGCCTTCTTTGGCGCAGTGAAAGTAAATTTTGTTGTCCTCTTCGCTGTAAAGATGAGACATAGGGAGTCCGTAAGGGTAGCCGTCATCTCCAAGCAGCGACAAAACTCCGCGCTTTTCATTTTTCAAAATCTCTTTACATTCGCTGTCATTAATCTGCTGCTTGAATCTTCTCATAGGTCTGAACATAATTTTCCCCTTACTTCTTATTTATAAAATACAGTCCTGTAAGGCAGATGGCAACCCCAAGCACTTTATTCCAGTTGATTGCTTCATGATAGCCGATTAGCCCTACAAAAATCAGCACGATTGCAAGAATCGCGTTTGTAGTGACAGAAAGCGTGTTTACTTTCCAGCCTGCTTTGTAGGCAAAAATAAAACCAACTTCAAGTCCTGTAATTACAATTCCAAGTACAACCGTTGCCCAATTTGTGTGCCCGAACTCTTTAAGGATGTTTCCGCCCTTTGTGGTCACAAAAAATGCCAGTGCGGAAAACAGCGTTGCCACCGCATAAGTGATGGTCATGCTTGCGTAGGTGTTCATCTGCTCGGGGATTCCCTTTGCGCAGATCTGATAAAGTGTGTTTGAAAAAATGATGATTAAAAGCGGCCAGATGTAATTGAACATGGACGTCTCCTTTTGAAAGATTGCCCATCTTCATGCCAATGTATTGGCGGACCTAATGATGTGGCTGAATGTTTTAAGGATGATTCCCGCACATTCCTACCCGGTGGCAGATAATTGGAGTATATACGAAAAATGGATTTTTGTCAGTTGGTCTTAATTTTTGATAATCGCCAGAGCACATGGAATTCTTCGAACTTTACTGCAAATGTGCCTGTTCGCTTAGACTTGTTGATGTATGTCTTAATATAAATTATTTTACGTCTCTGTCAGAAGCAAGAAAAATAATAGAATCCTGGCGGCTTGATTATAATGAAACCCGGCCACAAAAAGGATTAAAGGAATTGACTCCAAGTCAGTTCAAAACTAAACTTAAAGGAATGAAAAACTCTTCTTAAATCTGGTCAGATTTAGGGGGATGACTATTCTCTTTTTGCTTCGCCGTTGCTGAGACTGTTACTATTTCTTTCTGAATCGGTGTTAAATCTGTCATCTAGAAGAGGTCTCCGTTCTTCATAAGTTCTGGCATATTTTTATGAATAATTCCATTACGATGCTGAATTGGATCGCTTCGAGTCAGAATGTATTTTGGAAAGTTATCTTTTATAGTTTCAAGAGGTTTGTATTCACGATCTTCAGTTTCGGTACTTGCCATCATAGTCATGCATACCTGAATATAACTGTAATCACTGTTATTTTTGCGGAGAATAAAATCACATTCAAACTTTCCTATACGTCCTACACTAACAGAGTAATTATTAGCTCTTGCATAAACGTATGTAAGATTTTCCATAACAGGACCATAATTAATACGGTTATCTGTATTTGTAGCATAATAAAAGCCTAAGTCTGAGAGATAATACTTCTTTTCCCCAGAAATTGATTTTCTGGACTTTAAATCAAAACGTTCACATTCATATAAAACTTTTGAATCACAGAGAATCTTTATATATCGGTTTAAAGTCTCACGTTTAATTTTCATGCCGGACTTTTCTAAATCTGAAAGAATATTTGTGAGACTCGTTGTTGAACCAAAATTATTAATAAGGTACTGCTGAACTTTATTAAAGACAGATGCATTTTTTATCTTTACACGGCGTTTAATATCTTTTTCGAAGATTTCAGTAATTACGCTGGAAATGTAAGTCCTCTTGTCTTGAATCGAATCAAATTGGACAGCCTTAGGAAAACCTCCTTCAATAAGATAGTTATCAAATTCTTCCAGCAGATTCGAACTGACATTCTTTTTAAAGAACTTTTTCATTTCGAGATACTCATTGAAATTCAAAGGAAACATTTCAAACTCAATATAGCGGCCTGTCAGTTTTGTAATCAATTCACCACTTAAGAGATATGAATTTGATCCTGTTATAAAAATTGAAAACTCACCGTCATCGCGGTATTCGTTTAGAACTTCCTCAAAATCTTTAACATTCTGAACTTCATCAATAAAAAGATATTTTAAACCTGAGGCCTTTGAGTTTTCATCAATAAGTTTTTCAAGTTGTTCTGGAGTTTTTACACTTCTGTATCCGCGTTTATCTAGATTAAGATAAATGATATTCTCTGCAGCGATTCCTTTTTCTGAAATTTCATCTGCAATAGTTTGCATAAGGCTGGACTTCCCGCAACGACGAACTCCAGTTATTACCTTTATAATTTCTGCTTCATCGTAAAAACCACGTATCTTTTGCAAATAGGATTCGCGCTTGAAATATTTCATTTTCACCTCGTTTTCAGCATAATTATATGTTAAACGAACGTTATTTACAAGTTATGGGGGTAAATTTTTAAATTTTGACAAATTTTACCCTGTTAAATAACTTTTAACACTTTACTCTCATTCTACCGAACGCTTTGAAACGGGAGTCGTTCTCTGGATAGTTCCGACAGGTTACTCCATCGATGAGTATTATCGATAAAGGAGCTCCTTCAGTTTTCGGAAGGTCGTTGAGAACCCGTGGCTTTCCAAATATATAGAAAAAAATCCCCTTTTCTGCTAGACTTTGCCCATATCTGGAGGCACCGTGACTTATTTTTTTGAAACCTACGGCTGTGAAATGAATATCGCAGAATCTGCTGCGGTGGAGAACCTTTTTATAAGCCGCGGCTGGACTAAAGCTGAAAAAGCAGAACTTGCTGATATTGTAATCATTAATACCTGTTCTGTGCGCGGTTCGGCTGAAAACCGTATTTTCGGACGGCTGGGGTATTATGCAGGCGTAAAAAAAATTCGTCACAAAGAGCCGGGGGCAAAGACCCGTCTGGAAGAAATGCAGTCTGCCGTAAAATATGTTGAAGAAAACGGCGTTGTTCCTTTTTATGTTGTTCTGATGGGATGCATGGCTGAGCGTCTTTTAGATACTGTAAAAAAAGATTATCCCGTAATTGATTTTGTTGTCGGAACTTTCGGTAAATATAAATTCGGTGACATTATCACTGCCGTAGAAAATCATGACAAGCCTTTTGAGATTGAAGAAGAAAGCGTTTATACCTTCCCGAAAATCAGTTATGAACAGGAAGCCTTCAGCACTTTTGTGCCGATTATGCATGGCTGTAATAATTTCTGTACTTACTGCATTGTTCCGTATGTCCGCGGACGTGAGGTAAGCCGTCCTGCAGATCAGATTTTGGCAGAAATTGATTATCTTTCAGGCCGCGGTGTAAAAGAAATTACTCTGTTGGGGCAGAACGTAAATGCTTACCGCTGTAAAGACGAGGGGGCTGAAGGCGGAGAACTTAATTTTCCTAAGCTTCTTGAAAAAATCAGCCGTCACCTTGATGAAACTTCTTCTTCAATAAAATGGATCAGGTTTGAATCTTCAAATCCAAATGATTTTAGTGATGAACTGATTGAGCTCATTGCGCGCGACCGTCACATCTGCCGCGGCTTTCATATTGCAGCCCAGCACGGAAACTCTGAAATCCTCCGCCGCATGAACCGTAAAAACACGCGTGAGGACTTTATTGAACTTGTAAAAAAACTTCGTGCTGCCGTTCCTGATGTTGAACTTATTACTGACTTAATGGTCGGCTTCCCGGGAGAAACTGAAGGGCAGTTTGAAGATATTTTGAGTTTTATGGAAGAAATAAAGTTTGAAAGTGCCTTCATGTATTTTTATAATCCTCGTGAAGGAACTCCTGCTGCAAAATATCCGGATCAGATTCCTGTGGAAATTAAAAAGGAGCGTCTGCAGAAAGTGATTGATCTTCAGTTAAAGCACACAGCAGAGGTAATGAAAAGCCGCCTCGGAAAAACAATTGAAGTTCTTGCTGATATCGTAAGCCGCGATGACGAAACAGAGCTTTTAGGCAAAACAGAACAAAACGAGCGTGTAGCCTTCAAAGCCGACAAAAAACTAATAGGTACTTTCGTAAAGGTCCGTCTGGATATATTGAATGGTAATACATTTAAAGGTACTATAGTGATGTAAGTAATTTAATGCGAGTTTTTGTAAAAAAACTCGTGACTTCGCCCCGCGAAGTCGTAAATACTTTTAAGGGTATAATAGACGAGTAATGTGATATAGCGAGTTTTTTGTAAAAAAAACTCGTGACTTCGCTCCGCGAAGTCGTAAACACATTTAAGGGTATAATAATCTTGTAAACAGGAGCGCAGAATGCCGTTAAAACTTATAGGAACAATAATTCTTTTAATCGCAGTTACAATTTTCTGCGGCTTTAATCTTGATAACAAGTGCAATATCAGTTTTGTTTTTTATACCTTTGAAAACGTTTCTGTTTTTATAACTGTAATGGTTTCTTTTTTTGCAGGCATCCTTGTAATGACTCCTTTTGCCCTTTTCAAAAAGAAAATGACAAGGGAAGAAATTACACAGGCTTCTCAGAAAATAAAAGCAGAAGATGAAAAGCGTTCTGCAAAAGAGGCAAAAAAAGCAGAACAGGAAAAACTTGCTGCAGAAAAACTTGAAGCTAAAAATAAGGCTGCTGCAGAAAGAACGGCTTCACGTGAAGAAGAACGCACCGTGTTTGATTTTAAGATCAGAACGCCTGGTGCAAAGAAAGTTTCTAAAGAAAATACCGTACCAAAGGCTGCAAAGCCTGAAGAAACTGGCAGTAAGTAAGCGGCTGTCTGGAGGGGGAGCATGTCAAAAAAGTTTTTTTTATCTTTAGTTCTTGCCGGATTTTCAGTTCTTGCTTTCTCCCAGGTCTCAGCAAAATCAATTGCCTCAGAATCGGCAAAAAAAGACTCCCTTGAACAGAGTATTGCCTATATAAAAAAGAATATTCCTTCGCTTACTGTGCCTGCAGAAAAAAGAGCCGCATTTGCTTTTCTCGGAGGAGTGCAGGAACAGTCAGGAAATTATCAGGATGCGCTTTCCTCCTATGCTTCTGCCGCTGCCATTGCTGCAGGAGATGCTCCTGGAATGCCAAAAAAATCAAGTGAACAGCTTGTTCTTGATGCCGTGCGCTGTGCACTGAGTGCAGGAGACTGGACAACTGCACAGAATTATCTTAACTCTGCAGTGCGTAATTCTTCTGATTCAAAAATTATTGCTTATGTAAAACTTTACGAGCAGTGGAGTATTCTCTGTAAGGCAGAAAAATTAGATGACACAAAAGAAGCTGTTGCAATGCTTAAGACTTACACAACGCTTGATTCAATGAAAGCAGTTCACCCGCAGCTTCTTTTGACTCTCTGGCATATTACAGGGGATGCAGCTTTTTCCGGTGCATTAAAAAAATCATTTCCTAAAACACCTGAAGCAGCAATCGTAAAAGGGGAGATTCAGACATTACCTGCTCCCTTCTGGTATTTTGTTCCGCGAACTTCAACTTCTTCGCCTGATGTAGAAAGTGCTTCGACGAATGTCAGTGCCCAGGCAACCTCAACTGCAGCTTCTAATTCAAGCACTGCAGAGGCAACAAAAAACAGTCAGAAAAATAATACTGGAAAATCAGAAAGTGACTGGAAGTCAGATGATTCCAGCCCTTCAAAAACCGAAAATGAAAAAATAGTCCGCCAGCAGCTTGGGCTTTTTAAGGATAAGGCAAATGCTGAAAGCCTTGTGGAAAAAGCAAAGCAGAAGGGCTTTACTGCAAAAATTACAACTGAGACAAGACCGAGCGGCACTACCTATTATCTTGTTGTAGTTGATGAAAACAAAGACCTGACAAAAGGTGACGAACTCCGCACTGCAGGTTTTGAGTGTTATCCTGTTTTTGAAGAAAAGTCTTCATCAAAATAAAAATGAATCGCTGTGTCATTGTTGCCGCCGCAAAAATTGAAAATTACCAGAGAATAAAATCTTTTCTCCGCCCGGATGATTATTTTATTTTCTGTGACGGCGGGCTTTCTCATGCAAAGGCACTCGGTGTTACCCCCTCTCTTGCGCTTGGGGATTTTGATTCTTATGAAAAGCCGGAACCTTCAGGTCAGACTGAAGTTATTGTTCTTCCCCGTGAAAAAGATGATACAGATACTTTTTTTGCAGTAAAAGAAGGTTTAAGGCGCGGATTTAAGGATTTTCTTTTAACTGGTGTTACGGGGCAGAGGCTGGATCACACGATGGCAAATTTTTCGGCACTTATTTATCTGTATAAAAACGGTGCACATGCCCTTATAATTGACGACAGTGCGGTTTATGAAACAGCAGGAAAAGAGGGAGTTAAAATAGAAGATGACTGCAGTTATTTTTCTTTGATTCCCTTAACGGGAACTGTTTCGGGAGTGACCATAAAAGGCGCTGCGTATCCTCTTGAAAACGGCCAGGTAGGAATTGATTATATTTATACTACCAGTAATGAAGTACTTCCGGGGCAGACAGCTTTTGTAAAGGCAGATGAAGGACTTCTTCTTGTAATAAAGGGAAAATAGTGCGGTTTTGAGCTTTTTTATACCCTTTATTGTATAAAACCGGATTTTTCAATAAAATAAAAGCGGATGAGTTAAACAGATTTCAGGCTTTCCTTATTTTTAAAGGACGCTGACTTATCCGACTATTATTTTATCAGGAAAAACAAATGTCTAGAGATTCTTCAGAACTCTGTCACTGGGCAGACCAGCAGGCAGAACGCATCATCAAACAGAAAGGTGATCTTGATTCTTATACCTGTGCCTCAGGTATTACACCTTCCGGAACAGTACACATTGGAAACTTCCGTGAAATCATCACTGTAGATTTAATCGTACGTGCACTCCGTGACCGCGGCAAGAATGTCCGCTTTATCTATTCATGGGATGACTATGATGTATTCCGCAAAGTTCCTGGAAACATGCCTAAACCTGAAGTTCTTGAAAAATATCTTCGTTATCCTATTACAATGGTACCGGATACTTTTGAGCGTGATGAAAACTATGCCCGCCATCATGAAAAAGACATTGAAAACCAGCTTCCGCGTGTAGGCATTCATCCTGAATTTTTATATCAGGCAAGCCGATACCGTGCAAACCGTTACACAGAAGGCATGAAGACTGCAATGCAGAAACGCGATGTAATCAAGGCCTGCCTCAATGAATACCGCGATGACGAACACAAGATGAAGGACAGTGACGTTTACTGGCCAGTTGCCGCTTTCTGCTGCAAGTGTAACAAAGACGAAACAGAAATTCTTGAGTACGACGGAGAATATGGAATTACTTATAAATGTAATGCCTGCGGTCATGTAGAAAAGGGTGACCTCCGCACATCAAAAGAATTCAAGCTCGGCTGGCGCGTTGACTGGCCTATGAGATGGAACGAAGAAAAAGTTGTATTTGAACCGGGCGGAAAAGACCACATCTCTCCGGGCGGCTCATACGACACTGCAAAACTCGTTTCAAAACGCCTTTACAACTGGGATGCCCCTGTAACAATGAAATATGACTTCGTTAAGCTCAAGGGAGTTCCAGGCAAAATGTCGTCATCAAAAGGAAAGGTAATTTCCCTCGTTGATGCACTTGAAGTTTACCAGGGCGAAGTTCTGCGCTACATTTTTGCCCAGAATAAAGTTGATCATGAATTTTCAATCAGCTTCGACCTTGATGTAGTTACTGTTTACGAAGCTTATGACAGGACTGAACGCATCGCCTGGGGGCTTGAAGAACCTAAAGAAAAAGATCCTGCTAAAAAGCAGTCAATCATAAATCACGAAAAGCGTATTTATGAACTGAGTCAGATTGAACCTGGCTTCCCGAAAGTTCAGCCTTATCAGGTTCCTTTCCGTCTTTTAACAACTTTACTCCAGACTTATTCCGGAGATATTGACGCTGTAATCAAAAGTCTCGGCGATGTTAAAAAAGAACAGGAAGAAACACTCCGCCGCCGCTGTGTTTGTGCCTGGTACTGGATTAATGAAAGTGCTCCTGACTGTGCTCCTGATTTCTGCTTTAAAATCCGCGATGACGGAAGTAAGGCTGAAGATATTACAGGCGACATGCTTAAGGCAGTTCAGCGCGTACGTGATGAAGTAGTTCCTAAGGTTGGTTCTTACGCTCTTGATAAAGACTGTCAGCAGGATATGTATAACATTGCGACAGAACTTGGTCTTGACGCAAAATCATTATTTACAGCGCTTTATCATGCAATTATCAATAAAGATCAGGGCCCGCGCCTTGCAAACTTTATGAAGATTATCGGAAAGGAAAAACTGACAAAGATTCTTTCTGTGTATTAATGCACTTTGCGCGTGGGATATGTAATTTTACGCGCAAATTGTATTGCATTGCCGGGCTTGCTCCGGCAAACCTCTTATTCCAGATTTTCAGACAGCCTGTTGAGTAATTCAACAAGCTGTTTTTTTTCGTCTGCGCTGAAGCTGCGCCAGGCGGTATCTAAAAGCTGGCGGCTTAAATCCTGGGTTTTTAAGGTGAACTGACTTCCTTCTTTTGTCAGGGCGATTATTTTCCGGCGGTTGTCTGCAGAATCTTTTTTTATTTCAATGAGTCCGTTTTTTTCAAGTTTTTTTACAAGGGCAGTAGTAGTTGATTTATCGCGATTAATTTTTGAAGAAAGTTCACCGAGCGTAAGAAACGGCGCTCTGCTTAAAGTAAAGAGAATATTGCCGTGACTTGTTGCAAGTTCATTTAAACCCATTTCAGAAAGACGTGAGCGCAGAAAATCCTGGCTCTGGGAGTGAATGTGAGAAATTAAGCTGAGAAGTGAATCCTGTGTGTAAGTCATATTTTAATTATAAAGAGAAAGCGGAAATTTTAGAAGTGAAGCAGGCGCTGCGGGCGGCGATTGAGCCCGCAGAGAGGGTAGCGGAAGACAGTCTGCTGGCTGAAGCGAGGGAGAGACTTCTCCCTTTTCATTATGGAGAACATTCAGCTCTTCTGATATAATAAAATTATGGATAAACTGCCTGATTCTCATCTGGACGTAAAACTCATTGCTTTTGATCTTGATGATACGCTTTTAACAGATGCCAAAAACATTTCTCCTGACACTATCAGTGCAATCCGCCAATGCGCACGGCGGGGAATTTATATCGTTTTGTGTTCAGGCCGTGTTGAAAACGGAATCCTTCCTTTTGTGAGAGTCCTGGATATTGCAGGTACACAGGCCGGAAGATACATAATCGCCATTAACGGTTCTCATATTTTTGACCTTCATACCCGTCTTCCTGTTTTTGAGCAGAATCTTGACGGAAATACCCTTAAAGAGGTCTTTCATTTTGTCCGTGATTTTGATATGGGCTGTCATGTCTGCGACAGTGATACTGTTTATGCTGACAGGGATACGGAGTGGACAAGAAAGGACGCGGTACTCTGCGGAATAAAATTTGAATGTGTGAGGGATTTTGACTTATTTTTAGAAAAAGGGCATCCTAAAATGCTTATTCCGGCACCTCCTGAGCAGGTACAGAAAGTTCTTCCTCTCTTGAGGAAAAAGTTTAAGGGAAGGGCAGATTTTTTTACTTCAAAGCCTTTTTTTCTTGAGGTAATGCCTCATAACTGCGGAAAAGGTCAGACAATCTTAAAACTTGCGGAGCTGCTTAAAATCAGCGCTGACCAGACAATGGCGTTCGGCGACAGTTTTAACGACGAAACAATGCTAAAAGCAGTTCATTATGGTGTTGCAATGAAAAACGGTGCAGAAGAAATCCAGAAAATTGCACGTTTTGTAACCAGAAAATCAAATAACGAAGACGGAATTGCTGATTTTTTACGGGAATGGGTGATTTAAGTGATACTGTGTGTTCAGTTGTAACAGCACATTTTTTCCATTAAAATATTAATACAAAACACTTATGTGAGGTCAGTCATGCTTTCTGATATTGAAATTGCACAGAGTAATAAAATGATTCCGGTTGAAGAAGTTGCCGCTAAAATCGGCATCAAAGAAGACGGTCTTGATTTTTACGGAAAGTATAAGGCTAAGCTTACAATGGCACAGCTGCGTAAATTTCAGGAAAAGGCAGCAGACCCGCGTAAGCGTGCAAAACTGATTCTTACGACTGCCGTAACTCCTACACCTGCAGGAGAAGGTAAATCAACTGTTTCAATCGGGCTCGGAGACGGCTTAAACAAAATCGGTAAAAAAACTGTAATCGCTCTGCGTGAACCTAGTCTCGGGCCGTGTTTCGGCGTAAAGGGCGGTGCCTGCGGCGGCGGATATGCCCAGATTGTTCCTATGGAAGACATCAACCTTCATTTTACGGGGGATATTCACGCAATTTCAATCGCAAATAACCTCATTGCAGCCATTATTGATAATCACATCCAGCAGGGAAACATCCTCCGCTTAGATCCGCGCACAATCACCTGGAAGCGCTGTGTTGATCTTAATGACCGTGCGCTCCGTAACATTACAATCGGGTTGGGCGGACGTTTAGACGGAGTTCCCCGCGAGGATCATTTTGTAATTGCAGTGGCATCTGAACTCATGGCAATAATCTGCCTTTCAACTTCTATTTCTGACCTTAAAAAGCGTATTTCAAACATTACAATCTGCCAGACTTACGATAAAAGACCGGTTAAGTTTGGTGAGTTAAAATGTACCGGTGCAGTTGCCGCCCTCTTAAAAGACGCAATCCGCCCGAATCTTGTTCAGACCCTGGAAAAAAATCCTGTTTTTGTCCACGGCGGACCTTTTGCAAATATCGCCCAGGGAACAAACTCAATTAACGCGACTTACTCAGCTCTTGCCTGTGCGGATTATGTTGTAACAGAGGCAGGTTTTGCAGCAGATCTGGGGGCAGAAAAGTTTATGGACATTAAATGCCGTACAGCAGGAATCTCGCCTGATGTTGTTGTAATCGTAGCAACTGTGCGCGCCCTTAAAATGCACGGAGGAATGGCAAAAGCAGACCTTTCAACTCCAAGTATTGCTGCTCTTGAACGCGGTTTTGAAAATCTTGCGGTTCACATTGAAAATATCGCAAAATTCGGAGTTCCTTCGGTTGTTGCCATCAACAAATTTGTAACAGATACAAAAGAAGAAATCGAACTTCTTGAAAAACTCTGTGAACTTAAAGGTTCTAAAGCTGTAATCTGTGAAGGCTGGGAAAAGGGGGGAGACGGAATGACAGATCTTGCCCGTGTAGTTGCAGAAGCTGCAGACAGCGGACAGGCTAAGTTCCACTATCTTTATGAAAGTCATCTTTCACTTGCAGATAAGGTTAAGCTTCTTGCAAAAGAGATTTACCGTGCAAAGTCAGTTGAATTTCCTGCATCTGTCCTTAAAAAACTGCGTGAATACGAAGAACTGGGGTACAAGGATCTTCCTGTCTGTATTGCAAAAACACAGAATTCCATCAGCCACGATCCAAAGCTTGTAGGTGCTCCTAAAGATTACGTTTTCCCTGTCCGCGACTGTCAGCTTTACAGCGGGGCAGGCTTTGTAGTAATTTTAGCAGGCGACATTATGACAATGCCGGGACTTCCAAAAATTCCTGCTGCAGTTAATATCGACGTAGACGACGACGGAAAAATTACCGGACTGTTTTAGTTTTACTTTTATGTGCGGCCGGTCTTTTGACAGAGAGTGAAATACCTTCTGTCTTCATCTTTTATTTCTGGAGACTTTCATGCTTTCGTTTTTTCTTAAAAAAAATTTCTGTGATACCTGGGATAACCTCTTTCATCTTTTATTGTCAAATGTGCCGCTGACAGCACTCCTCGCCGCTTCTTATTTTGCACTTTCAGCTTCTGCAGCCGTTAATCCGATGCTTCCTGATTTTGCTTTTATTCTTTGCAGCGGGATTGTTTCAGTTTATCTTTTTGCCTGGGGAGTAAATGCGCGTAAGATTGCAGATTTTAACAGTCCTAAATGGAGCCTTTTTGCTGCATCCTTAAAATACAATCTGATTAAGGGCTTTTCTTTTGGACTGCTGCTTTCTTCCCTTACGCTTTTAGCCCGTCTCGGCATAACTTTTTATCTGAATCAGTTCTTAAAAAACGATTCATATCTTTATCTGATTTTTGCGGCCTTTATCGCCTGGTTTTATGTATGGTTTATTCTTGCAATGCAGTGGTTCATTCCCCTTTATTTTCTGCAGGAAGACAATACTTTCCTTAAAAATTTAAAAAAATCCTTCATTATCTTTTTTGATAACATGGGCTTTTCTTTTTTCATGCTTTTACACAGCCTTGTTCAGCTTGCCCTTTCCTTTATAACTTTCGGACTTGTGCCGGGGCTTAACGGAATAACTCTTTCCTTAACAAATGCCTGCCGCCTTCGTCTTTATAAATATGACTGGCTTGAAGAACATCCGGAATTCCTGAATGACAGGGAAAAGTTATCTCAGGTGCCCTGGGAAGAATTACTTGCAGAAGACAAAGAAAGTCTTGGACCAAGAAACCTTAAATCCTTTTTAATGCCGTGGAAATGATCTGCAATTAAAACAAAAAAGCCGGACCTTGATGTGAAGTGCACTTCAAGGTCCGGCTTATTGCTTAACTTCTGTTAATGATTATTCTTATTTAGAAATAAGCAGTGTTTTTGAATCAAGCTTGAGGCCTGTTTCAACATCTTTCTTATCGCCGAGTTTAAGAAGGTCTACAGAAACGTTTGAACCTGTCTGGTTAAGGTTGATTACTGCATCAAAGTATTTTTCTAAGCCTGCAGGAACAACTTCAGAAAGTTTTGAGCCTTCTGCTGTTGCTGAACCCCATACAGTTACTTTTTCAGCCTTTGCATATGCCTGAACTGCCTTAACATCGTCTTCTGAAACTTTGTTAAAGTCAATTCCGTCCATTACAACGCCTTTTACGGCAATTCCTGCTGAAGAAAGTGCTTTAAGAGTGTTTACAACTTTTGTTACAGAGAAGTTATCAAGAGAGAAGTTAAGGATTGTGCGTTTTGAAACAACTTCTGTCTTGAGTTCTGCGCTGTTGCCTGCAGATTTTTTTGCAATTTCTGTAAAGATACCGTCGTACCATGAAATTACATTTGAAGAGTGAAGGTCGAATGTTACGTGAACAAGCTGTTCATCCTTCAAAAGTGTATCCATACCGAACTGAACGAGTACAGATGTTTTTCCCAGACCTTTTTTTGAAGTTACAAGACCGAGACTGCCTTCCTTGAGGCCGCCGTCTGTAGCTGTATCAAAAAGGCGAACCGGGCTTTTATTAAAAAGATCCTGTTTTACCATTTAAATCTCCTAAGTTTTGGTCTGACCGGAGTCAGACCATAAGTAGAGTGCTGTCAGACAGCCTTATTTTCTAGATTCCTGATATGCTTTCTGGAGTTCGTCAGAAACATTGTTTGGAACTTTACCGTATTTAAGGAATTCCATTGTGAATTCTGCTTTACCCTGAGTTGAAGAACGGAGGATTGTAGAGAATCCGAACATTTCTGAAAGAGGAACTTCAGCGTTTACTACAGACATGTTGTTTTCATCTGTTGATTCAAGAATTACACCACGGCGCTGGTTGATAAGACCGAACATGTTTCCCTGGAATTCAGTAGGACCTTCAATAGATACCTTCATGATTGGTTCAAGGATACAAGGCTTTGCTTTAGCATAAGCTTCGCGGAAAGCACCGATAGCAGCAGTCTGGAATGCGATATCAGAAGAGTCAACCGGATGGTACTGACCATCGTTGATTGTCATCTTAACGCCAACAACAGGAGCTCCGATGAGGGAACCTTTTTCCATAGCGCGGCGGAAACCTTTATCGCAGGAAGGAATGTATTCGTTAGGAATAGCACCACCCTTGATTGAGTCTACGAATTCGTAGTCTTTGTCTGCAAGCGGTTCCATGAATCCGGCAACACGACCGTACTGACCTGAACCACCAGTCTGCTTTTTGTGTGTGTAGTTGAAGTCTGCGCGGGCCTGGATAGATTCGCGGTAAGCTACCTTTGGAGGTGTTACTTCTACTTCACATTTGTATTCACGCTTCATGCGTTCAACATATACGGCAAGGTGAAGTTCACCCATACCCTTGATGATTGTTTCGTTTGATTCAGGATCAAGTTCTGTCTGGAAAGTCGGGTCTTCTTTTGTAAAGCGGTTGAGGGCTTTAGCAAAGTTAGCAGCCATTGACTTATCCTTTGGTTTGATAGCCTGAGAAATTACTGGTTTTGGAACGAACATAGAAGTCATAGCTACGTTGATTCCTTCAGCACAGAATGTATCACCTGAAGCACAGTCTACGCCGAAGAGGGCACAGATGTCGCCTGGTTCTGCAACGCTGATATCTTCCATGGCAGCTGAGTTCATGCGAACGAGACGGCCAACCTTGAAGCGTTTTCCTGTACGTACGTTTGTAAGTTCTACGCCCTTTGGAATACGTCCCTGGTAAACACGGATGTATGTGAGCTGACCGAACTGACCGTCGTCAAGTTTGAATGCAAGGGCAACAGCCGGCTTGTCCGGAACGTTGAAGAGTTCAACCTGTTCTTCGTTTTTGTCCAGGTCAAGACCGTAGTTGTGAACTTCAGTAGGGTTAGGAAGGTAGCGGATAACGCCGTCGAGAAGGGGCTGAATACCCTTGTTTACGTGAGCTGAACCGCAGAATACACCTACAAACTGTTCAGCAAGAGTTCCCTTGCGGATAGCTGCGATGAGTTCTTCTTCTGTTGGTTCTGCACCTTCAAGAACTTTTTCCATGAGGGCATCATCAAAGTTTGCTGCTTCTTCAAGAAGTTCCTGGTGGTAGCGTTCTGCATCATCCTTGAGGTGAGCAGGGATTTCTGCTGTGCGGATTGTTTCTCCGTTTTCGCCGTCAAAATAGATTGCTTTCATTCCAACAAGGTCAACTACACCTTCCAGTTTGTCTTCAAGACCGATAGGAAGTTCAACCATGTGGGCATTGAGAGCGAGTTTGTCACGGAGCTGACCGCATACACGGATAGGATTAGCACCCTGACGGTCACACTTGTTAACAAATGCGATACGAGGTACATGATAGCGTTTGAGCTGACGGTCTACAGTGATAGACTGTGACTGAACACCAGCTACTGCACAAAGAATCATGATAGCACCGTCGAGAACGCGGAGTGAGCGTTCAACTTCTACAGTAAAGTCAACGTGTCCCGGTGTGTCGATCAAGTTGATTGTTGTGTCTTTCCACTGAACCTGAGTTGCTGCTGACTGGATTGTAATACCGCGTTCGCGTTCCAGTTCCATGTTATCCATTACAGCACCAACACCGTCCTTACCACGAACTTCGTGAATTGCGTGAATCTTGTTACAGTAGAACAGGATACGTTCAGAAGTTGTTGTTTTACCTGAGTCAATGTGGGCACTGATACCGATATTACGTACTTTAGTAATATCAAAAGCCATATTGTTACCTCTCAAAAAAAAGTTTACAAGTTAAAACCGCATAATTATTTCATATTAACGGTAATTAAAAGAATATAACTGAATTTTGACTCTTATTCAATACACAAAATCACCTTAAACACTGGATAAAGGTGTTTTCTTTTAATCTTAAAGGCGGCTTCAAGCTCTGTTTTTTCTTTTGTTTTTTCGCCGTTTTTAAGGTTCAGTGAGTAAGAAGAACTTACTGTAATTCCTTTTAATTTTTGCGGTGAAAAGGCTGATTTTAAGATTATTTCATCTTTTGTCCGTTTTCTTTTCTGTGTAAAAGGGTAATGGCTGTATCCGCATGTAAACGAGAATGACAGGGGGGATGTTTTTATTTTCAATGCTGTCTGTACTGACCAGAAAGTTTCGGGTTCGCCTGATGTGTCGGGCGGACTTCCTTTTAAAAGCAGGTTTGAGGCTGAAAAAGTCTGTGAAAGCGTTAAAATCTTTCCTTTTGCATTAAATCCGCCTTTTATTCTGGCAGTATTCAGAGTGCTCAGTTGTGAAGAGCCCTGTACTTTCCAGTTTTCAAGGGCACTTAAACCAAAAGTTATTTTTCTGCCGTTTTCAGGAAGAAGTGTGTACTGTATGTTTAAAAATCCCTGTTCAACAGTTTTAATTATTGAAGAGGACGCACCAAGCATTGGAACTGCCCGGGGAGAATATTTTGAAAGGGGAAGAATAAAATATCCGCCAGAAAATAAAAAGGCTCCTTTTACGACCGATATTCTGGAGTTAATCCAAAAAAAATCTGAAGAAGCTGAATAAGGGCTTTCATGACAGCCTGCAGAAAACAGGGCTTTAAGACCTGGACTTGAATAAAAGTTTTCCCATGAGCCGCAGTAATAGTAATCACTTTTAAAAAGAGCGTTGTGTTTATTAAGGTAAGAAGAAGTGTTCTCAAGAAAAAAGGAGCCGCCTGTTACCGTGGAAAGAAAATAATATTTTTTATCATAGGTTTTACTGGCAGGGGCTATTTGTGCGCTGAGAGTGTTTTTATTCCCTGTAGTTTCTTCAGCCTTGAGCCGGTTTTTCTTTGTGTTTATTTTTATCCCGGCTGAAAATACTGCATCCTTATTATTAAAATAGACCGCTCCTGCCGTAAGCTGTGAACGGCCTGTTTTCAGCGAAAGGTTTGCACAAAGGGAAGGGAAAACTTGTCCTGAAGAAAGATAGGGAAGAGAGCCTTCAGTTCCCGTGTAATAATCAAAACTCTGTGAAAAAGGATTTAAGGCTGCTGACGGTACCGGATTTTTTAAGCGGCTTATTGTTTTTGAAAAAGATAAAGTTCCACCTTTTATATCTGCATAAAAAGAACCTGAGTTAAAGTTTACTTCAGCGCCGTAACGGGGGCTTTTAAAGAGGGATGACAAGCCTTCTGCTTCAATACTGTTTTTTATGCTGCAGAGGTCAGTTTTTATAAAATCTTCAAAAGCACAGGCAGAAATACTTACCGGAAAAGAAAAATCCTTTTCCATGCAAAACCCTTCAGTTCCGTTAAGATACTGACAGTCTTTTTCTGCCCCCTGTCTGTCGTCACAGGTGAGGGTAAAAGAGTTTTTAATTGTAAAAGGGTTAAAAAAAGACTCCCCGAAAAGAGGAGCCGTAATTAAAAGAATTATGATAAGTTTTTTCATCACTATATATATTGTGATGAAAAATCAAATCCGGCATATTTTTAACCGGATTTTTTATGTTTTTTTTTAGTTTTTTACAATATAGCTGCTTGTTTTTGCAAACTCGTCAGTAGAAGCGATTCTTTTCTGCCAGTATTCAGCTTCGCTTTTTGTTGTGTAAGGACCTACGCGTACTCTGTAGAAGAGTTTTCCTTTTGAATCTTTGTATGTGAATACTTCATTTGTAATTTTGTGGCTTTCAAGAATTGAACGTGCTTCATCAGCAGATTTTTTAGCTTCATATGAGCCTACCTGAATCCAGAAAGTGTCCGGTTTTGCAGGAGCTTTAGGAGCGGCTTTTGCTGCTGTTTTAGCAGAAGCTTTTGAAGAAGTCTTTGCCTGTGTTTTTGAAGAAGATTTTGCAGGTTTAGTTTCTTTTACAGGAGCTTCTTTTTTAGGAACTGAAACTGCTGCTTTTGGAGCCGGAGTGTAGTAATTTTCAGAAGCCTGGCTGTACTGAGCCTGAGCCGGCTGGGAATTCATCTGAGAAGCAGTGTAGTTATTCTGTGGAGTAACAGTTGCTGCAGCAGCAGGATTTGATTTGAGTGAATTGAGGTCGATTGTAGTTGTAGTTCCTGTTCCGTAAACTAAAGCGTTGTCAGTGATTACAGTTACGTTTTCAACTTTTACAGGAGAAGAAGTAAAGTCAGGAGTGAGTGAAGAACTGTTTTCAGAAACAGTGCCTGGAACAGCAGAATCTGAGTTCTGTGCAGCGGTTGTGTTTTCTGTGTAAAGCTGAACCGGTGCAACACCGCCGTTTGTACTGTCAGAAGTTAATGCACTCTGTGCTGACGGAGAAACAGAAGTCTGTCCTTTAGAAATATTAAAGCCGTCTACCGGATTATAGTAAGTATTAACCGGTTCTTCAGGATTAGCTGAAAGAAGGAGGGCTGCTCCTACAACAACCAGTAAAAAAACGCCTGCAGCGGCAACAATCCATAAAGTTCTTTTCTGTTCCATAATTTTTTAACCTCTTTAAGCCCGCCTCAAGACGGGCCATACACCCAAGTTTAACCGTCCACAAAAAAGCCTGACGGTCCTATATTTTCTTTATCGGATTTTAAAATTAATTGTTTAGAGATTTTTTTGCGCGCGAGAGTCAGCCACCGCATCGGGAAAGGTTCGTCAAGAATCCATCTTGCGCGCAAAAGCATCATCCACCCGGATACCTTGTATCGCGCAACCATGGATTTCAGTGACGGTTCTTGACGGGAAGGCTGTTTATATCTGCGGAGTGCTTTTTTCTTACCTTTCGGAGCGAAAAAAAATGTCAGGTGAAAAAATTTATATAACAGGCGGAGTTGAAGTTCCGGTTTGAAAAAATTCTGCACAAGCGAAGCGCGGAAGCCTTTTTCAAACCGGGTTTTCAACGGGAGCCTGTTATATTTATAGAAATATTTCTGACATTTTTTTTCGTTACACGTTAGTTTTGAATAACAACCACCGGTTTTCCCGCCGCCCTGTACTGAGCCTCCAGGTCTTTCTGTGCCTTAAACCGTTTTAAAATCCTAAGAAACGGTGCTTTGTCACGGCGGTGCGCCCGGAACAGGCGTTTGAAAAATCCTGCTTTCACAAAATATATTTTAGAGCACAGCTCCATCAGTTCAGGTGTTTTGTAAAGGACGGCTGCGTTTATAAGGACTGTTTTTGCCTTGTTTTCTTCAATAAATTGTCTAGTCTGTTTAATAACTTCAGGGTAGACAATATCTTCCTGCTTTTTTAAAAGTTCAGGGGAGGAAAAAACAAGACAGGCCAGTACTTTTCTGTCTATGGTTCCGTCAAAAGCTAAAAGACTGATTCCTTTAGTTTCTGCTTCTTCTTCGAAAGCTTTCACTATTTCTTCTTTTTTTAACTCTACTGTGTCATGAACTGTTTTGTCTAAATCAATCGAAACGCAGTCTTCATTTTCTAAAAGAGAACAGATGTAGTTTTTTCCGGCAGCCATCTGCCCCGTTAAACAGATAACCTCAGCCATCAGTGGAATTCTCCCCACGCCCTGCCTGATTCTATGCTTACACGAAGAGGAACGCTTAATTTTACTGCATTTTCCATTTTATCCTTAATCAGGGCGAGTGTTTCTGCCACTGCTTTTTCATTGTCATCACACTCAAGAATCAGTTCATCGTGTACCTGAAGTAAAAGCCTTGCACCTGAAGAATTGTTCTTTAAGGCAGCGGAAACATCAAGCATCGCTTTTTTTACGATGTCGGCGGCACTCCCCTGAATCGGGCTGTTTTTTGCGATTCTTACGGCGCCTTCTTTTTCCATGCGGTTTGAAGAATTGATTGCGCGGATAAAACGCCTTCTTCCCATTATTGTTTCAACGTAACCCGTATTTTCTGCCTGTTCAACTGTCCTGTCAAAAAACTTTTTGACTCCTTCATAGGCATTAAAGTAGTTTTCAATAAAGGCCTGAGCCTGAGTGCGTGTAATTCCAAGGTCTTTTGCCAGTGAAAAAGCGCCCATGCCGTACATGAGTCCAAAGTTTAAAGTTTTGGCACTGCGCCTCATTTCAGGAGTAACGCTTTCCATCGGAATGCCCCAGATTAAAGCGGCTGTTGATTTATGAACGTCGATTCCTTCGTTAAACGCCTGACAGAGGTTTTTGTCACCGCTTAAATGTGCAAGAATTACAAGTTCAATCTGTGCATAGTCAGCAGAAATCAAAACTTTTCCTGCAGGGGCTGTAAAAGCAGAGCGGATTTTTCTTCCTTCTTCAGAGCGGACAGGAATGTTCTGTAAATTAGGATCTTTTGAAGAAAGTCTTCCTGTTGCAGTTCCTGTCTGCATAAAGCTTGTGTGAATGCGGCTGTCAGAGTCAGTCATAAGAGGAAGTGTTTCAACATAGGTTGAAAGCAGTTTTGCCTTTGCGCGGTATTCTAAAATGAGGGCAGGGACAGGGTCAGAAAATCTGAGGCTTTCAAGAACGTCGGTATCCGTTGAATATCCCGTTTTAGTTTTCTTTCCGGGTTTTAGGCCTCTCTCTTCAAAAAGAACGGCCGCAAGCTGCTTAGGAGAAGCAATGTTAAATTCGTGTCCTACAGTGCTGTAAATGTTCGCCTCGATTTTTGAAAGTTCCCTCTTAAGTTCAACTGAGTAGTTTTTAAGAATTGAGCCGTCCAGATGGATTCCTGCCTGCTCCATATCCGCAAGAACAGGTAAAAGAGGCATTTCCGTTCTAGTAAAAAGTTCCCAAAGGTCTGCTTTTTTAAGTCCTGCTTCAAATAATTCCCAGAGCTGAAGCGTAAAGTCAGAATCTTCTGCACTGTATTCAGCCGCTTTTTCAATTTCAGCGTCCGCAAAAGTCTGTCCTTTACCGACAATTTCTTCAAATTCAGTGCCTTTCAAGCCCAGTTTCTGTTCAGCCAGCGTTTCAAGCGAATACGGGGATTTTCCTGTTCTGTCCGGTTCTAAAAGCCAGGCAGCAAGCATAGTGTCGTAAAGAGTATAAGACGGGCGTCCCTGTGCGTCCGCACAGGCCGGGCTTTCCGCCGTTGCGCTTCCGCTCCAGCCACCCCGCTGCTGCGTGGTGTCCGCCTTCGGCGCGGCTCCAATCCCTGACGCACTGACTCCTGTATAATCAAAGCCGTTGTCAGCAAGAACTTTAAGGTCAAATTTTGCGTTGTGCATTATTACGGCTGTTTTAGAGCAGAATAATTTTTTTAATTCATCAAAAGCGTCTTTTTTAGAAATAAGCGGAGGGGCAAAAAGAGGATCTGTGTTTACAAAAAGGGGAACATAAATCCCTGAGCCTTTTTCGAAGGCAAGTGAAAAGCCCGCAAGGTTTGCTTCCATTGTGTTGAGGCTGTCAGTTTCAGTGTCAAAGGCACATACACCTTTGAGTATGGCTTTTTCTATAAATGTTTTAAGTTCATCTAAAGAAGTGCAGGCTTTGTAATTTCCTTTGTTCTGTTTAACGGCGGGAACGCTCTCTTCCAAAGGCGCTGCGGGAATGTGTCCCGCAGAGGGGGCAGCGGACAGGACCGCAGCCTCCGGCGAGGACATGGGAGCGCGGGGGAGGCTTCCCCCTTCCGTATTATCTGTGCTGAGTGCTTTATAGGAAGAAGACAGGGCTGGAAGTTCACGGCGGGTCATTTCTTCAGCAAAGGCTTTGTAATTGAGGTTTTTAATGCAGAAACAGTCGAAGTTTCCTGCTGTACAGCTGTTTTCGAGTGACTGTCCGTTGATTGTGCCCTTGTCTAATGGTGTATTTTCTTCGAGAGTGATGAGTTTTTTAGAAAGGAAGGCGTTTTCTTTTCCTGAGCGGATTTTTTCGCCTATTGCACCTTTTATTTCGTCTGCATGTTCATAGATTCCTTCAAGGGAACCGTATTCACTTATGAGTTTTAAAGCTGATTTAGGACCGATTCCCTGAACGCCCGGAACATTGTCTGCACTGTCACCGGTAAGGCTTAAAAGATCAAGGATTTTTGCAGGCTCAACGCCCCATTCTTCCTGAATTGCCTTTGGATCTGCTTCTGCCCAGGTTTTAACTTTGTCGGGCTTGAGCATGTGGATATTGTCATCTGCAAGCTGCTGGAGGTCTTTGTCTGCGCTTAAAATGACGCAGTGACGGCCGGCCTTGTCGCAGCGCCGGGCGATTGTGGCAATTATGTCGTCGGCTTCGTAGCCGTTTACGCGGAGAACAGGAATGCCTAAGACTTTGAGGCATTCTTCAATCATGGGAAACTGGGCCTTTAAATCGTCAGGAGTTTTTGCGCGGTTCGCCTTGTATTCCCTGTACTGTTCATGGCGGAAGGTGGGAGTGGTGCTGTCTAAAGCCGCAACAAAATAATGTGGATTAAAATTTTTTAACAGTATGTTCAGGTTACGGAAAAAACCGAAAAGAGCGCTTACATTCTGTCCCTTAGAGTCAGTAAGCGGGTGTGAAAAAAAAGCATAGTATTCGCGGAAAATAAGTCCGTAGCTGTCGAGGATAAAAACTGTGTCTTTGTCGATAAAGTTACTCATAGAATTGATTATAGAGTGAATGAGGGAAAAATGACAGAGAAAAAGAATGCTTCGTTCGCCAGGAAACGTCACACAATTGCTTCGCAAAAATGTGTCGTTTTTGATTTTCACTGACAATATATATAGCGGGTGGAAAAATTATTTAAAAGGGAGTATATATGCCAAATTACACAAGTACTTACTCAGAGCGCTGGGAAAACCTTACCCTGGCGAACAATTTTATGTTCTGCAAAATTATGGAATCAGAACCTGAACTCTGCAGGGAACTTTTAGAACTTCTTCTGCACATTAAAATCGACCATCTTGAAAAGCCTGTTGGAGAAAGGACACTGCAGGAATCGATTTCTTCTAAATCAGTTAGATTTGATGTCTATACCAAAGATGATAACCGGGTTTTTGATGTGGAGATGCAGACCGTGAATAAATCGAATCTGCCGAAGAGAGCGCGCTACTATCAGTCGATTATTGATGTAAGTAACTTGAATACAGGTATGGACTACGATGAACTCAAGGATACCTATATTATCTTTATCTGCCTTAACGACTTGTTTGGAAAAGGTTATCCTGTCTATTCTTTTAAGAACATCTGTGAAGAGGACAAATCCGTAAATCTTAATGACGGGACATACAAAGTCTTTTTTAATGCTTCAGCCTGTGATAAAATTAAATCGCAGGAAGAAAGGGCGTTTTTTAATTTTCTTACAGGAAAAAGCGCTGACACTAACTTTACAAAACGGCTTTCTGAAAAATTACTTCTTGCCAGGAAAAATCTTGAGTGGAGGAATCAGTTTATGACATTCAGAGAACAGTTTAAGGAAGAACTTGAAGAAGCAAAAGCCGAGGCAAGAGAAGAAGCAGCAAAAGAGGGACTTGCTAAAGGCGCAGCGGAAACAAAACTTCACAATGCTTTGAACGCCTTAAAAATGGGGTTTTCACCTGAGCAGGCTTCGCAGATTACAGAACTTCCTCTCGAGAATGTAAAGGAACTTCAGAGTCAGATTTAACAAAATATCGACATTCTCAATTTTATCTGTTTTTTTATTGTGGCATGGATGCCACTTAAAATAAAAACTAGTGACAGAATTGCGAAGCAATTCTGTCAATTCGAAAAATCCATGGATGGATTTATTGTGGCAATTGGATGCCCTACAGCGGCATGGAAGCCGCTGAAGAGAAAAGCAGGAATTTTCGAAGAAAATTGCTGCTTATAAAAAAAACATGGATGTTTTTTTTATAAATGAATTGATACTGAAATTGCGAAGGTCTGTTTCCAGATTTCGTCGAGACTTTCGCCGTCGCTGCCTGAGTCATCGTCTGTTGTAGGCTTGATGTTGGCGCTGATGTCCAGTTCAATGCCCTTTGTAACTTCGATGCCACAGCCCATGTAGAAGCTGTTGCTGAATTCACCGTTGTTATCGTAGTCGCCGAAGTTGAGGCTTGGAAGAACTGTTTCGATTCCGGCTGCAAAGTTTACTGTAGGCTTAACCCTTGCAACAAAACCGTTGTGGAGTTCAAAACCGATTGACTGGTAAGAAATGTCGTCATTGCTTACAAAAGTGATTGGCAGGTAACCTACAAAGCCGTAAGTAAAGTCCTTGCCTACCTTGTACTGGAACTTGTATTTTCCCCACAGTGTGTTTGTGTTTAATGAAACGTCTACAGCACCTGCATCGACAGTGGTGAAGTTACCTGTCCATCCACCGTATATGCGGGAAAGGATTTTTCCTGTGTCCTTGTGCTTGTATGAAACAGAACCTGCTACGGTGTAGTTTGAACAGTCAATGTCACCTTCGCTTCCCCACAGTCCGATGAGGCCTGCAGTAAAGCCGAATTTTTTGTTTACGTTCATTCCGAAGCCTGCACCGATACCTTTAAGGTCAAAGCTTGCTGTGTTTGCACCTACGGTGTAACTCTTTGTGGTCTGGAAAAACTGTCCTTCAAAGGCCATTTTGTCCTTTCCGTAAAGAACGGCAATTTCGTTTTCAGGATTTTCTTCCCAGAGGTTACCGTTCCAGAAAGCGTGAAGCTGTGAGCCTTTTTTGAGGTTAATGGCAGCGCCCAGGTTTCCCTTGTTTTCGCTGTCAATGCTGATAAGGCCATACATCTGAGGGTACATGAGTAAATCCCAGTCAAGAAGGTCGCCGAAGTAAACTGAATCATTGTCAACTGCGTCTGCAGATGCATGGTAGAGTTCGTCGAGTCCGTCTGCAGCAGAGGCTGCAGTAAGTGCTAATACTGCTGATGCAGTAAATGCCAGTACTTTTTTTAACATTTTTCGTCTCCTTAATATACGGACTGAGTGAATTTTGTGTCTGTAATCTGTCCGTATTAATTAAATATGATTATAACAGTTTGTTTAAAATTATACTAGAGGGGAATTTTTTCAATTAGTTCGGCAGAGGCAAATGTTTTACCAGTTTTAAATTAAATGAAAAGTTTATATTCTGATTTAGGTAGAATTACTTCTCCCAAGGAAATGTTAAAAGTAGTTATGAGCCGCCTTCAAAAACTGGGGTATGAGGCGTATCATATAGTAAAAAAATAAATAAAAGTATGCTGTTAAGAGTGAAAGGTGAAATGAATGATTAGAAAAATAGCTTTATTTTTTAACCGGACTATAGGTAAATCATTGTTTTTTACATTATTGGTTCTGGCAGTTTTATGTGAAATTGTCCAGACCTGTACTTTGTTTCTGCCATTTTTAATTGAGCGTTTTGTAAATCAAATTCAGGATGGGGAGTATTCCTTTTTTTATCCCAAGATAATTCTGATTTGTTATTTCTCTGTATTTTTTTTACAGTCTGTTATTATCTGGTTTTACGGAAAAGCTCAATTAAAATCTAAAAGAAAATTGCAACTGTCAATTTTTTCTCAAATGCTTTCAATAAATCCTCTTGAGATTAAAGATAAAGGAGAGGGCTTCTTTACTTCTTTACAGGAAGAATCTGTTGAAACTATTTTAAAATTTCTAAGTCCGAATTCTGTATCTAATTTTTTTAAGGTTTTACAGAGTTTCTTAATTCTAGTTATTCTGTTTAATAAGAGTTTATTAATCGGCTTTATATGCTGTATTTTGCTTGGGTTGTATTTTATAGCGTTTTTACTTAATAACAGACTTTTTTCAACAATATTAATGGAGTACTTAGAAAAAAATAGTTTCAGCATTTCTAAAATATATGATTTTATCAAAGGAAATAGAGTTCTTATTGCTGACGAAGAATACCAGAGATTCGCTTATAAAAAAGTTGAAAGAATATTAAAACAAGTTCAAAAAATAGAATTTCGTCTTCAGTATTTTTTTGAACTGATTTTCTCGACCCTGGGCAGCTTTATTCAGCCATGTGTAAATGTTTTAATAATTGTAATTCTTGGACGAAAAGTTATTGACGGAGAATGTGCTTTTGGAACTTTTATTCTAGTTTTAACTTTTTTTAATCTGCTGCAGTCAAAACTAGATTGTTTTCAGAATATCTCTGACCTGTTTTTCCATACTAAGGGGGCTCTTGATGTTTTGATGCGTTTTATATATGGAAAAACTTCTGATAGAAATGAAGTTAATGTTTTAGAAAAAAAATATTTTTTGGATTTAGAGAACGTTTGTTTACGGTTAGGAGATGAAATTGTATTTAATGATGTGAGTCTTCATCTTGAAAATAATAATAATTATGGCGTTACAGGCGTATCTGGGACTGGAAAAAGCTGTCTGATAAATCTTGTGTTTGGTTTTATAAATCCTGACAATGGAATAATTACATTTTTAAATGAAAGACAAAAGTGTTTTGATTATTTTGTAAGCAGAAAATTTGCTTTTTTAAGTCAGTCTGCAGAAGTCTTTAATATTTCTTTACAGGAAAATATTTTTCTGTCTGATGTATGGGATGAAAATGAGTTTAATTGCCTGGTTGAAAAATTTGAAATGTCTAAACTTTTGAACAGAAATATGGGAACGGACGGATCTTGTATTTCGGGTGGGGAGAAACAGAGGGTACTTTTAGCTAGGTTTGTTCATCAGTTGAAAGAAAGGGATTACTACATTCTGGATGAACCATTTACAGGACTGGATATTTTAACAAAAAAGAGGATGATAAATATAATTAAACCATTTTTAAAAAATAAAACTGGAATTTGTATTACTCATGATCAGCTTGTACTGGATGAATTGTGTAATGAAATATTAGTTTTAAATAAAAACCATAAAATTCAGATGGTTCAAGACGGTGAAAAAATAATAGAAAACATTTTAAAAAAAGAATAAAACCTTTTTTCCTAAACTAAAATTTTCCCATGCCGAAAATAGAGATGGTATAAAACCGTAAAAATCTCAAATTTCAATTAACATGGAGACAAGGAAAAATGGGATACATGAACAATGCGTATGCCGCATATCAGAACACAAATATTAAGACGGCAAGCCAGGGAAAACTGATTGTCCTTCTTTATGAGGGTGCAGTAAAAAATCTTTCTGCTGCACAGAGCTATTTTACTGCCGAAGGTAAAGTTGAAGCTAAAAACATCGAAAAATTCGGCAACTATGTGATGAAGGCTCAGGATATTATCAGTGAGCTTCAGGCAAGTCTTGACATGGAAAAGGGCGGCCAGATTTCAACAAATCTTATGTCCCTTTACATTTATTTTAATCAGGAACTTATGAGTGCAAACATTTCCAAGGACAGAAAAAAACTGGATTTTGTCCTTAACATGCTCCAGGAACTTTCCGGGGCATGGAATGAAGCACTCTTAAAGTCAAGCGATACTGCCGGTTCTGGAATTGCCGGCGGACTTAACATCCAGGGGTAGGGGATTATGGAATTAACACAGGCACAGATTGATGAAAGAATTGCGGTTCTCAAGCGCTTTAGAAGCCTTCTTGAACAGCAGAGAAATAAATTCAGGGAATATCTTCATGTTCTTGAATGCCAGCAGAATAAGATTGAACTTGATGACGGGGATGCTCTTGTTGCCCATGCGGAACTTGAACAGCAGATTGTTGCAAATATTTCAAGCCTGCAGAAAGTGATTGAGCCGATGCAGAGCATGTACAATGCTGTTGCAATGCAGCCGGGCGTTTCTGCCGATGAAAAATTCAGCGTTCAGAAGATGCAGGCTGACCTTTCTGACCTTCAGAAGAAAGTCCTTAAACAGAATGAACATAACCGTGAGCTTCTTAAAGTTCACATCGAACAGATTAAACAGCAGCTTGTAAATGCTAAGAAGTTAAACCCGTACAGAGGAAACCGCTCTGTTTACGCTGAAACCGGTGTTGTAACCAGTACTTTTGCAATCGAAGCATAGCTGCTTATTTTGTATGACACATAGCCCGCAGAAAAACGTCTGCGGGATTTTTTTTGCCTGTGAGGTATTATTTTTATTATTTTTATTGTATATTCTATAAAATACTGAAGATAAAAATACCGCGCAGCGGGCCTGAGGAATAAATGAGCGAAGAAAACAAAAACGACCAGCCTTTAGAAGAAAAGAATAACAGCCCTGAATTACAGGATAATAAAAATAATGACTCTCAGGGGGCAGATTCTTCTGACGGACAGAAAAATGACGCCGGCGGTGAGCAGAACTCTCCTGAAGAAAAATCTCAGTCTGACAGGACTCCTTCTGAAAAGCAGAAAGAAAACGACCCGTATAGCTTTTTCAGGCTTTCGATTGATGAGCCGCCAAAAGATAAGAAAGATGATAAAAAAGGCGGAAATTCTCCGCACCATTTCCCGTTTTTCCCGATGCTCATTTTTACTGTTCTCGGACTTGCCTTTATAAATATGTTCCTTATCCCGAAGCCGGATAACTCAATTCCTTTTTCACAGTTCCGTGCACTTGTAGAAAGCGGTGAAATTGTTTCTGTAGAAATGGGTGAAAATACTTTTACAGGTTATGGTCCGCTTGCTGCAGAAAATGAAGAGAATGCTGAGGAAGCTGAACCTTCTGTTCTTGGAATCCCTCAGCTTCCGTGGAAAAAAATCCAGCGTTCACAGGCTGAAACCCGCAGGGTTTACCGTACTACAGGCGTTCTTATGCCTTCTTTTGTAAACCTGCTTGATGAAAAGGGTATTGAATATAAGTTTGTAATCAAACAGAGCAGCTGGTTCCTGCAGCTTCTCTTAAATCTTGGATTTCCTGTTGCGCTTCTTTTAATTATGTATTTCCTTGTTTTCCGCAAAATGGGCGGAACCGGCGGAATGGGCTCAATTTTCGGGGCAGGCGGAAGCCGTGCTAAAGCTGTTGAGGAAGGAAAAGTAAAGACCCGCTTTGCAGACGTTGCAGGTGTTGATGAAGCAAAAGATGAACTTGTTGAAGTCGTTGATTTCTTAAAGTCTCCTAAAAAATATACTGATATCGGCGGTAAGATTCCTAAGGGTGTTCTCCTTGTAGGACCTCCGGGAACAGGTAAAACTCTTCTTGCACGTGCAGTTGCAGGCGAAGCCGGGGTTCCGTTCTTCAGTATTTCAGGTTCAGACTTTGTTGAAATGTTTGTAGGTGTCGGTGCAAGCCGCGTAAGGGATTTGTTCCGCCAGGCCCGGGAAAAAGCGCCTTGCATTGTATTTATTGATGAAATTGACGCCCTGGGAAAAAGCCGTATGAACGGTTTTGGAGGCGGCAACGACGAGCGTGAACAGACCTTAAACCAGCTCCTGGTAGAAATGGACGGTTTTGAAAACGAGAAGGGACTTATCATCCTGGCCGCTACAAACCGCGCTGATATCTTAGACCCTGCTCTTTTACGCCCGGGACGCTTTGACCGTCAGGTTCCTGTTGAAAAACCTGATGTAAAGGGACGTGAGGCAATTCTCCGCATTCATGCAAAGAACGTAAAACTCGATAATGACGTTGATTTTACTTCTGTTGCCCATGGTACTGTAGGTTTTGCAGGAGCAGACCTTGCAAACGTTGTAAATGAAGCTGCCCTTCTTGCAGTACGAAACGGCCGCAAAAAAGTTACAATGTCTGATTTTAACGAAGCCATTGATAAGGTAAGCATCGGCCTTAAGAAAAAGAGCCGCAAGGACAATAAAAAAGAAATGCGTCTTGTTTCAGTTCACGAAACAGGACATGCCCTTATCGGTGCATTCACTCCAGATTTCCCGCCGGTTAATAAAATTACCGTTGTTCCGCGCAGTCACGGAGTCGGCGGCTTTACACAGTACCGCGAAGAAGAAGAAAAGAACTTTATGACCCGCAGGGACATAATCAATGAAGTTGACAGCTGTTTAGGCGGACGCGCTGCAGAAGAAGTGCTTCTTGATGATATTTCAACCGGCGCTTCAAATGATATTGCCCGCGCTACTGATTTAATCAAGAGAATGATTACTGATTACGGTATGTCAGACAAGTTTAAGAACATGACTTTGGGTAAGGGCGTTTTAGGTCATGCGGGAAGCGATCCTAACATCTACAGGGAATTCTCTGAAGAAACCCAGCGCTATATTGATGAAGAGATTGCACGCATCATGGATGAACGCTATGAACATGTAGTTTCTGTCCTTAAAGAACATAAAGACCTGCTTGAATATATTTCAGGGCGTCTGCTTGAAGTTGAAACAATGGACGGAAAAGAGTTCTATGACATTGTAAAAGGCGAAGCTCACTGCCGCGAACTTGCACAGAACTCAGCTGCGCAAACCGTTGACGGCAGCGCGCAATAAAATTAAAATTAAGTTATAAGTTTTATTATCCTTAAGAGGAATCATGAAAAAGATATTAGCATTAACAGTTTTTCTGCTGGCATCAGCTGCAGCTTTTTCCCAGTCAATCCTGACTGCGGCTGCTTTTTTTCAGAATGTATCAGCTGAATATGGAAAAATCAACGATTATGAAGCAGACCTTACTTTAAAAAAACAGAAAAGCGTAATGGAGGGCAGGGTAAGTTTTAAGAGACCTGACCTTCTGCGCATTGATTTTACAAAGCCGTCTGATCAGGTTATCTGCTTTAACGGTGACATGCTTACAATTTATCTTTCAGAAATTCCTGCAATCTTAAATCAGAATGTTGAATCTGCCGGTGCAAACAATTCTGCTAACCTTGCCACTCCGCAGGGGCTTGCACTTATGAGCCGCTATTATTCAGTTGCTTATGAAAACGGTCAGGACAGCGAACCCCTTGAGGAAGGCAGCTCCGAGATGGTCGTAAAACTCCGTTTGAGCCGCCGCAATACGACAGAAGCTTTCCGTTATATTTATATGAGCGTAAATCCTGACTCAAAGCTTATCCGCCGCATTGTTGCAGTTACTCCGCAGAATGAACTGTATCAGTTTGATTTTACAAATTACACTTTAAATCAGGGAATATCTGACCAGCGTTTTATTTATGATCCGCCGACAGATGCAAATAACTACAACAACTTCCTGTTTTCACAGCAGTAAAATACGTTATAGGGCCTTAAGTTAAAAATCAGGAAAAATCGAGGATAATATGGAAAGCTACGGTGCAATATTAAAAGCAAAAAGAGAAGAAAAGGGACTTGAATATGATACTATCTCCAGAGATACATCAATCGCCTCGAACTATCTTCTTGCACTTGAAACAGAAGATTCTGCTGCTTTTCCAGGTGAACCGTATCTTGTAGGCTTTCTTAGAAATTATGCAGATTACCTTGGTGTTGATTCAGAACGTGTAATTCATCTTTATCATGCAAAAGTGCTTCAGGAATCTCCTGTTCCTGAAGGCCTCATAGTTCATGAAAAGCCGAAATATGTTATCCCTCTTATTACAGGAGCTGTTTCTCTGCTTGTGATTGCAGGAATCGTGACCGGCATCATACTTGCAAAAAAGAATGCCCTCAATAAAGAGTCAAAAACTGCCCTTGATAAAAACTCTCAGACTAAAAAATATGAACTTACAGAAAAACCGCTTCAGACCCGCCTTTACAAAGGAGATCAGCTTGTTTTAGGAACGGCAGCAGGCGATGTAGTGGTTACTGTTGCAAACACACAGGGAACTTTAAGCTTTGAAACTCCTGCAGGACTTCAGCACATTGAACTTTCTGAAGAAATCGAAGTTGATGTTGACGGCGATGCGGCTCCAGAAATGATTGTTTATGTAAGCGATGTTTCTTCAAAAAACAATGACCGGGGTGCCGAGGCCAGAATCCTTCTTAAGAGCGGTGCAAATGCCGCAATTGGAGAGACAAAGGCTTCAGACATTCCTAATGCAGAAGACCTTCCTCAGAATCAGAAACGTACTGTAATTTTTGAAGATACAAGGGCTTATCCTTTCACAATCCGTGCAGACTTCCGCGCAGGCTGTGTATTCCGCTACCGCCCTGACAGAAAAGAAACAGTTGAAGATTATCTTACAAACGGTGAAACCGTAAATATGACTGCAAGCAACGGTGTGCGCATGTGGATTTCCAACGGAAACACAGTAAAACTTCAGGTTATTGCCAATGCAAAAACATATGACCTGGGCGTAACAAAAGCCGGACAGGTTGTAGTACAGGATATCCGCTGGATTAAAGATACGGACGGCAAATACAAGCTTGTAATCAATGAACTCGACTAAATTTTTTATTGACCAGCACGGTTGTGCAAAAAATCAGGTAGACGGTGAACTTTTAATTTCTCTTTTGGAAAAAAAGAAGTGGTCACAGACTTTTGACCCTTCAGAGGCTGACCTTATAATTGTGAATTCCTGCGGTTTTATTGAATCAGCAAAAAAGGAAAGCCTTGATGCCGTAATGAGTGCGCGTCAGATGTACCCGAAGGCAAAAATCCTTCTGGCAGGCTGTCTTGCAGAGCGTTATGCAGAAGACCTGAAGGATGAACTTTCAGAAGCAGACGGCTTTTTCGGAAACGGAGATTTGAGCCAGATTTACAAAGTCCTTGACCCCCTCATGAAAAATGAGCGTCCGGTCCTGGTGCCACAGCAGAAAGGTGTGTGCTGCGGAGACCGTGATACTCTCCTTTCTTTTCCGGGAACCGCTTTTGTAAAAATAACGGAAGGCTGCAACAACCGCTGTTCTTTCTGTGCAATTCCTGTAATCCGCGGGGAACTTCGAAGCCGCCCTGCAGATGAAATTATTTCTGAAATTAAAGACCTTGTTTCAAAAGGTATTTACGAAATAAACCTTATCGGTCAGGATCTGGCTGCATATGGCACAGGGGCTCAGGACAACTGCTTTGGCGACGGCAGAACTTATCTTCCCCATGGAACTCCAGGCAGCTTTACAGATAAGGGAGAGGTCTCTCCCTGCGCGTCCGCTTCGCCGGCCGCTACCCTCTCTGCGGGGGACACCCCCGCAACGCCCCCTTCAGGTCTTTCCCGTCTTATAAAGATGATTTCTGCAATCGAAGGAACTTTTGCAGTCCGTCTCCTTTATATTCACCCTGATCATTTTAATGAAGACATTCTTCCTGCAATGAAGGCAGACAAAAGATTCCTTCATTATTTTGATATTCCTTTCCAGAACGGCGATGATGCACTTATAAAGGCAATGAACCGTACTGGAAACAGTAAGCGTTATACTAAGCTTATTTCAGACATCCGCTCAGTTTTCCCTGATGCTGCAATCCGTACCACACTGATGACAGGCTTCCCCGGAGAAACTGAAGATGCCTTTGAAAATACAAAAGCTTTCTTAAAAGAATTGTCTCCTGACTGGAGCGGCTGTTTTTCCTATTCAAAGGAAGATGATACGCCGGCCTTTAGTTTAAAAAAACAGGTTCCTCATAAAACGGCAGAAAAACGCGCAGCAGAACTTGTTCTGATGCAGGCAGAAATTACAAAAGAGAGCCTGAAAACCCGCTGCGGAAAAGAATACGATATTTTAATTGAAGAAGTCCTTTCAGAAAGTTCAGAAAATCCTGACGAAGGCCTTGCAATCGGAAGAGCCTGGTTCCAGGCGCCTGAAGTAGACGGAAGCGTCATAGTTCATTATGACAGAAGTTCAACGGCAGAATGCGGAGCTGTAAAATCAGGCCGACTTGTCCGTGTAAAAATCAATTCCAGCGGGGATGTAGATTTAAACGGGGATTTTGTAAGTGACTCTCCTTTGAACGCATCAATAAAAAAATCTTCAGAAATTTCCTTTGCCCAGGAACTTTAAGGCTGACAAGTATATTCATATGGATTAAGATTATTTTATGAATAGAAATAATCTTAAATTCGGCCGTTTTTTATTTATCTGTTTATTTATAGGTTCACTTTTTTCCTGTGATAATTTCATGCAGAATGAAAACCTGAGGGAGATTATCAGTGAAGAAATTGCGCTGGCAAATGCCCAGGAATGCGTTCTTAGTGTTGACCAGAACAGCCAGGCAGGTTATTTTCTGCCTGCCGGCACTGAACGCCGCTGCAGGATCGGCAGTTCAATTCCCCTTAAGTTTATTACAGATAAAGACTGGTTTATTTTTGAAGGAATAGAAGCCGTTTCTTCCATTGATAATTCTGTAAGCAGAAATGACTGCGTTAAGATTACTGCAAACCTGGAAGAAACTGACAGCCATAACCGTGAATATGTTTATAATGTAAAGCTTTTAAAAGGTGCTGATGATATTCTTCTTCGTCCTTATGGACTTGAGTATCCCCGTCTTGTCTCTTACAGTCCGGCATCTTCTTCAAAATTAAATTATGCCAATACTCCCATTGTCCTTACCTTTAATATGGCATCTGATAAAACTTCCCTTTTCAATAATATGAGCATTCGTTCCGGGGGGACGGACCTTAAAAGTGCTTTTGATTTTATATATGATTCTTCTGCCAGACAGCTTACATTAAAACCTAATTCCGACTTTTATGCATTTTTGTCTTCCATACAGGAAGCCTCTGCTGACGTAGAAATTTATCTTTATGACAGAATCAGCGTAAACCGCATAAGTTCAGGCCAGACCTATAATCTTTCTTTTGTAAAAACGGACTTTACTGTAAATTACAAAAATGACGTTGACAATACAGCCCCAGAAATTTATGAAAGTTTTGCTTCAAGAAAAGAAATAAAACTTTCTTCGGCAGACCTTTTTGAAGATGCAGATAAACTCCAGGCAGGTACATTTGACCTTTCTTACGACGGCTTCAGTCCTGAAACCGTTTTCAGGAACAGATGTAACGGAACCCTTTATATTTACGGAAGCTGTTCTGACGAAGGTTCAGGCATTAAGGTCGTATCGGTAAGTGAGTGCCTTGTAAATAACGTTAAAGCAGGAGAAGTTGAGGATGACAAGAGGGAATATTCTGAAAAGGAATATTTCCTTGCGGAAAATGAGGCAGATATTGAATATACTGAGGGAAATGACGGTACAGTCAGATTCTGCGTAAAGCATCAGATAAAGTCACAGGAGGACGGTGCAGTTCTTTTAAATGTATCCGTAAAAGATGTTTCCGGCAATAAATCTGCAGAAAGTGTTTATACTGTAATTAAAAAGAGTTTTATTGATACCCGGATGGGTGATGTTTCTATGTGGAACGGCGGATTTGATGACTCTCGTGAAAACGACCACGACCCCAGTTATTATCTTGGTAAGAAATACGAGACTGAAAAAACTTTTGAAGAAAAAGATACTTATAATTCCCTCATAAAAACTTTATATTTTAGCGCATACATAAGTGACTGGAACTTTGATGCAGACGAAGCAATGCTTGGTCTTTACGGAAACTATTTTTTACCCCGGGATTCAGTAAGGCTTAAATGTGAGTACATAAACTCTGAGGGTAAAAAGGTTATACAGGATTTTGAGCCTTACAAAACAGATTTTAGTGAAGATAACGGCTACTGGAAACTTGACCTGGATGTGGAAAAAATTGCCGGCCTCAGCTTTACCCTTATTGCAGAGGATGATTTTGGAAACAGCTGTGAAACCCAGTATTCAGTCCCGGATAATACCGGCGTAACCTATACACTGGACACTGCATCTGCAGGCTATGCTGTAAATTATATATCTTCCCATGAAGTACAGCCGGAAAATGCCCTTCAGTTTACCCTTGATTCGTCAGGTAATATTTCCACTGCAAAATATTATCCTTACATGAAGAGTAACGGAAAACCTGTAATTACAGCAGGTAAAAATTACCGGATGGCTCCATGTTATTGTATAAATGGTGCCTTTATCTTTACGGAAATTATAGACGGCCTTGAGGTAAAAGTTCCGTCTTCTACACAAAAGCCGGCTGCTCCTTCCGTTATAGAAGGCCCTGTTGTCTATGCTTCGTCTATGCGCGAAGATGGAATAGGTTATCTTGCAATCCGGCTGGAAGTTCACCATTCTGTATGGGACAATTATGATGCAGTTTACGCAGATTTTACATACCCATACTATACTTCCTCAGGTCTTCAGAATAGTACCCGCAGAGTTTATCTTAAGAACGGAGAATATACTTTGAACAGTGGCAGCATTCTTACCAGAGATATGTTCCGCTCTTCAAGTTCCTGCAGGGTTTACGGCATAAAGAATAATATTGAATCCTCTGCCAGAACTTTCAGCATACCAAAAGTAACAGATCTTTCGCTGGATAATAACGGACCGGAACTTGAATGGTTTATCTATCCTGAAGAAGAATATGTCGACATAATTATCAATGATTTTGAAAGTGGAGTAGAGGAGACTGTTCTTTATATTAACGGAAAGGAATACCGCTTTACTAACCACTTAAGGCTTTATTACTGGCAGATAATTGAAAACAATAATGAATTTTTATCATTCAAAGGCTGGTCAACAGATACCACAGGCAATAGTTCTTCATATAACAACATTTCAGGTAGCACTAAAATAACTGCAGAACCTGTTGATTCTCTTGTTAAAAGCGGCAGTTACTGGAATGTTTCCTATACAACACCGGGAGCTATTAACCACTCAAGTTCAAGTAATTCAAACAGATATCTTCGTATTGATTCAATGAGTACTGCAGGGGCAACCTGGTCTTTGTATAATACACTCAGACAGTATCCTGTAAAAACTCATGAAAATAGTAGAGATGAAAATAACAATACTATAATTATAGACAGAACCTGGACTTTTAAAAATGTTTCTCTTCCCGTAAATTCATTTGTACGGTTTATTACTGGTAGTGCTAACTATTCCCGTTCTTACCCTGTCTATTTCTATACGGGAACTAAAGGCAGCGGTAATTATGACCTTCTTATGGCAAACGGCTCTTCAAAGACCAGTGTGGCGGTTTCATCTGATGCCCCTGTCTTTGTTCACACCCTGGTTACATCCAGTGATTACGAAAGTTGTAAAAACTGGACTGAATATGAGTGGGAGTTCCACAAAAAATCTGTGGGGGATACTTTCTTAAGTTTTTCTTCTTCAAACAGAAATCCCCAGAAATACACCATTCCTGTGGACGAAATAGAAAGCGGTGAGTGTTACTGTGTAATTGCACACTTTTCAGACGGTAGTACAGTGATGAGTGACGTAATGCAGCGGTAATGGAAAAAAGAAACGCTATCTGCTAGAATCACTTCATGTCCCCTGAAGACGAAATAATGGCAGAAATAGATGCTTCTCAAGGTCCTGAACTTTCTTCCCGCGCAAAGGAGTATCTTTCTGTTTTAAATCCTCAGCAGTATGAGGCTGCCGTTCATGAAGGAAGTCCGCTTTTAATTTTAGCGGGGGCGGGATCAGGTAAAACCCGGGTTATTACTACAAAAATTGCATATTTAATCGCTGAAAGAAACGTAAATCCTTATTCAATTCTTGCTGTTACCTTTACAAAAAAGGCCGCTAAGGAGATGTTGGAAAGGGCTGTTGCTTTAGAAGAGAGGGCTCAGGGGGCACAGATAAGGACTTTTCATTCTTTTGGTGCCTGGTTTTTACGCCTTTATGCAGAAGAAGCGGGAGTAGATCCAAATTTTACAGTCTATGATGACGATGACATGGTGACTCTCGTTTCAAAGGCAAACTCTTCGCTTACAAGGCAGCAGGCATCACATTTTGCCCATATAATAAGTTTATGCAAGGATTACTGTATTTTCCCCGAAGATGCACTTAAAATAAAAGAAATAGAACCGGACCCTGATTTTCCGCGGATTTATGCAAATTATAACAGACGCCTTCGCGAAACAGGGAACGTTGATTTCGGGGATTTAATTCTTCTTCCTGTGCAGGTGCTGGAAAAAAATGAATATGTGAGGGATCGCATTCACGGACGCTTCTCTGTAATAATGGTTGATGAATACCAGGATTCAAACGTTGCTCAGTTCCGTCTTCTGCGCGCACTTACAGGAAAAGATACTTATGTCTGTGTTGTAGGTGATGATGACCAGTCAATTTATAAATTCCGCGGGGCAGAAATACAGAATATCCTTCAGTTTAAAAATCATTTTCCGGGCACTCAGATTATCCGTCTTGAAAGTAATTACCGTTCAAAATCACAGATTTTAAGCGTGGCTGATGATGTCGTAAAAAATAATTCCGGCCGTCTTGGTAAAAATCTTACTGCAGAAAGGGGAGACGGAAAAACACCTGTTCTTGCTTTTCTTCCAAATCAGGATGAAGAGGCTCATTTCTGCGCGGATTTAATCGCACAGACTCATAAAAACGGTGTTCCGTACTGTGACTGGGCTGTCCTTTATAGAACCAATGCCCAGTCTATGGGCTTTGAAGCAGAGTTTTTGCGCAGAAAAATTCCGTATACGGTAGTTGGTTCCCTCAAGTTTTATGAGCGTGAAGAAATAAAAGACCTTCTGGCTTATCTTGCGCTTCTTGCAAACCCTAAAGATGAACTTGCTTTCCGCCGCATTGTAAATAAACCTGCCAGAGGAATAGGCGCCATGACTCAGGATAAACTGGTGGATTATTACAGAACGAATACAGCGCTTTTCAGCGGAGAACAGAATCCTTCCGTACAGGCTGCAGAAACGGACAGGGTTGAATCAGGAGATGTTAAAAATTATCTTGATTCCTGCCGCATTCTTTTGCCGTCGCTGTCAAAAAAAGCAAGGGAAGGGCTTTCTGCATTTGTAGACTTCATGGAAAGTTTTGAAAAAAAACTTGGGGAAGATACTTCAGGTGATGATAAGGCCCCGGCCTCTGCGGAAGATACAGCTGGCGCCGGGAAAGCCCCTGCTGCCGAAAAACTATCTGTCCTTGTAGATTTAATTATTGAAAAGTCAGGACTTAAAGAATATCACGCTTCACAGGATGAAATAGGCGGAACTCAGAGAGTGTTAAACCTTCAGGAACTTTCTAACTCCGCAGTTCTTTATGAGTGTTCCAGAAAAGGGCTGCTTGAGTTTCTGGATCACATTGAACTTGACCGGACTATAGAAAATCCTGAGGTCGAAGAAGATAAAGACCAGGTAACTTTGATTACGCTTCATAATACAAAAGGTCTTGAGTTTAACCGCGTAATAATTACAGGAATGGAACTGGGAGTTTTTCCGCGTCAGGATAAATACGGCGAAGATCTCGAAGAAGAGAGGCGTCTGTGCTATGTAGGCGTGACCCGCGCCAAAGATGAGCTTTACCTTACAAGCTGTGCAGTAAGGCGCATGTACGGCCGGATTGAATATATGGCGCCAAGTCCGTTCCTGTCAGAAATAAATCCTGACCGCCTTAAAATTTTAGGACACCTTCCTTTTGGCTTTAAAAAATCTTCCGGCGCAAAGGCTTATGCTTCGCATTCCGGGGATTACGGAAGCTTTGGTTTAAGTCATCCGGATGTTGAAAGTGACCCGATAAAGAAAAAATACTGCCGGGGAACAAAAATCTTTCATGATGATTACGGATACGGTGTAATTACATCGGGAGTTACTACAGATGACGGTGAGTACTCAATAACCGTGCAGTTTGAAAACGGCGGAATAAAAAAGTTTCTGCCAAAGTATCAGGAAAAGTCTCTCCTTATTGTGAAGGATTAGAGCCTGGCGTTGCGCGCGGCGATTGAGCGCGCAGAGGGGGCAGCGGACAGGACCGTAAGGACCTGGGAGCGAGGGGGAGACTTCCCCCTTTTGGCCCCTCTATTCCACAAAATCCCTTTTTACGATAAAATAGCCTTTATGAGTGAACATAAAACCGTTGATGAAACAACACTTTCAAATCTTCTTCAGCTCTCACGCCTTTCTCCGGAGAGCACTGACATGGAAACCTTAAAAAAACAGGTTGATGAAATCGTAGGCTATTTCGACATTCTTTCAAAATACGATGACTCAGAAAATCCATATGACGCTTATCCTTCAACAGAGGCAGAAAAACTCCGTGATGACACAGTTGTTGCCGGACTTGATGTTCCTGATGTAAAAAAAGTTACTGACAAATTCATGGACGGCTACTTCCAGGTACCAAAAGTTTTAGGGGAAGGGGCGTAATTATGTACTATACAATAAAAGAAACTGTTGCTGCGCTTAAAAGCGGCGAAACCACAAGTGAAAAACTTGTTCAGCAGTCTATCGATACTTTTACTGCTGACCAGAAATCTTCAAAACCGCTTAACGCTTTTCTTGAAATCTATGATGATGTGCTTGAGCTTGCAAAAAAAGCTGACGCTGAAATTTCTGCTGCCCGCGCTGACGGTTCTGTGGAAAAACTTTTTGCAGAAAAACCTCTTTTAGGCATCCCTTTTGCCAATAAAGATAATATTTCCGTAAAGGGCAAACGCCTTACCTGTTCTTCTAAAATTCTTGAAGGCTACCGCGCTCCATACAATGCCACTGTTATTGACCGCCTTGTTAAAAAAGGTGCAATTCCTCTTGGCCGCTGTAACCAGGATGAATTTGCCATGGGGTCTTCAACTGAATATTCAATTTACGGGGCAACAAGAAATCCTGTAAACCGCGACTATGTTTCAGGCGGTTCTTCAGGCGGTTCTACTGCTGCTGTTGCTGCTAACCAGGCTCTTTTTGGTCTGGGAACTGAAACCGGCGGTTCTGTCCGTCTTCCGGCTTCTTACTGCGGTGTTTACGGTCTTAAAACTACTTATGGTGTTCTTTCCCGCTGGGGCGTTGTAGCCTACGGTTCATCTTTAGACCAGGTAGGAATTATTGGCCATACTCCTGAAGATATTGCAACCCCGCTTTCACTTATGGCCGGACTTGATTTTTACGATGACACAAGTGCTGATCTTCCTGATACAGACAGACTTTCTTCACTTAAGGCATACAAAGACTTTTCTTCATTAAAGATTGCTGTTCCTAAGCAGTTTGAAGAAGCAAAAGGCCTGGACGGTGATGTTAAAAAGGTTTTTGAAGAAACTAAAGCATGGTTCACTTCAAAAGGTGCCGTAATAGAAACTGTTGACCTTCCTGTTCTTGAGGCGTCAATCGCTTCTTATTATGTTATTGCCCTTTCTGAAGCTGCTTCCAATCTCAGCCGCTTTGACGGTATCCGTTACGGAAGCCGGGTTGATAACGGTGCAGGCTACGACCAGCTCTACATTGACACAAGAAGTGCAGGCTTTGGCCCGGAAGTAAAACGCCGCATTATTATCGGAAACTATGTTCTTTCCGAGCAGTTTTCCGGTACAACCTATAAAAAGGGTATGAGCGTACGTGCCCGCATTCAGAGGGAAGTTGCCGCCCTCTTTGAAAAATATGACCTTATCCTCTGCCCTGTATGTCCGACTCCGGCATTTAAGCTGGGCGAAAAATATGATGACCCGCTGGCAATGTATTTAAGCGACCTTTACACCGTATTCGTAAACCTTGCCCGCATTCCTTCAATTTCTGTTCCGGCAGGAAAGAGCAGTGCAGGACTTCCTGTGG
>JAEEGH010003453.1_pt1 | contig 41540 bp, 34 predicted proteins | sample 9134181 | NCBI WGS metagenome assembly JAEEGH01 (sample SAMN16246544, study PRJNA631951) | gut metagenome | biome: gut microbiome; feature: rumen; material: DP-attached | host: Bos | place: Iran: Karaj | collected 2018-10 | reverse complement strand
CTGCTTCATCGCCTGGAACCTGGTGATGGACAAGCTGGGCAATGTCTCATCCACCAATTACGTGTACCTGAATCCGGTCTTCACCCTCCTCACGGCCATGGCCTTCCTGGGCGAAAAGATGACGCTTTTGGCCGCCATAGGCAGCGCCGCCATCCTCGCCGGTGTTATCTGGGCCGGAAGGAAAGGGAACTAATCGGCAAATTTCATTTCGTCAAAGAGATAATCGGCATGGCCGATCTCCTGGATGGTGAACAGCAGGTAGCGGATGTCCAGGGAAATGTTGCGGCAAATCTCCGGGTCGAAGGCCAGGTCGCTCATGGTGCCTTCCCATACCCGGTCGAAGTTGATGCCCACCAGCTGCCCTTCGGCGTTGAGTACCGGGGAACCGGAATTGCCGCCGGTTGTATGGTTGGTGGCCAGGAAGCACACCGGCTGGGCCTCGTGCCCGCCCTGGGCATAGATATCCCGAAGCACCTGCGGAATGTCATAGTCAAAGATGTCCGGATTATCCTTCTCGATAATGCCCTTGAGCGTACTCACAGGCCGATAATAGATGGCGTCGGAGGGGCTGTAGCCAGCCACTGAGCCATAGGCGATGCGGAGGGTTAGGTTGGCGTCTGGATAGAAGGCCTTCTCCGGCTCAAACTCCATCTGCCCCTGCATATAATGGTGATAGCACTGCTCGATGGACTGGTTGAGGGCCGATACCTGCGGCGACAGATGCTCGTTCACGTAATCGGTGAAAGCCTGGGCCAGCTCTCGGGCTTCCAGGCTGTCGGCGAAGACGGCGTCCCGCCACTTTTCCAGGGATCCGTATTCCGCGCGTTTCTGCAGGAAGAGCTCCGGCTTGTAGCTGTCATCCAGGGCTTTGTCAAAGGCGCTCATCATGGCCACAAACATCTCTGAATCAATGGGCTCGTAGTAATCCTTCCGGTTGAAGCCGGGGTTCATCGCCATATTGAGCCGCTCGATGGTGCGAACGGTCTCGTTATAGTACTCGTAGGCCCTGTAGATGGGCTCCCGGGCGGTGTACAACTGGGCCAGACGGTCTGTAAGGCCCTCGTAGCGGGTGCCCACGGCCCACTGGGCAAAACGCTTCTCATACTCCTGTTTTTTGGGGACTATCTTATTCTTCCGGAGGCCCTTCTCCTCTCCCTGCCATTTCTTCCAGGCATTGGCCACGGAAGCATACTTGGAGGAGTACTGGATGCGGACGGCCTGGCTCTGGTCCATGTACTTTTTCATAATCTCCAGCCGGGTGGTGCGGAGGGCGATCTTTTCCGGATCCGAGATGTCCTGGGTGTAGCGCACAGCCTCCGAATGCACGTATTCCTGCGTGCTGCCGGGGCAGCCGTACACGAAGGTGAAGTCCCCTTCATTCACGCCCTTCCGTGAAACGGTGAAGGACTTTTTGGGATGGTAGGGAACGTTCTCCGGGGAATAATCGGCCGGAAGTCCGTCCTTGCCGGCATAGATGCGGAAGATGGAGAAATCCCCCGTATGGCGGGGCCACATCCAGTTGTCCGTCTCTCCGCCGAACTTGCCGATGGAGGACGGCGGAGCGCCCACCAGGCGTACGTCGCGGAATTCTTGGAACACATACAGGAAGTACTGGTTGCCATAATACAGGGAGTTCACCTGGGCCACCAGGCCCTTGGCCGGATCTGTCTCCAGCTTGCGCAGCGCCTCTATGTTCTTCTTGATGAGGGCATTGCGCTGCTCCTCCGTGAGCCTGGGCTTGTCGCCCTTAAGCACCGCGGCCGTCACGTCTTCCATCTTTACCAGGAAGCGGACGGTGAGGCCCGGATTGGGCAGCTCCTCACTCCGGTTGCGGGCCCAGAAGCCATCCTTCAGGTAGTCGTGCTCCACGGAAGAATGCCGCTGGATGTAGCTGTAGCCGCAGTGGTGGTTGGTGAAGAGGAGACCCTCGTCACTCACCAGCTCCCCGGTGCAGCCGCCGCCAAAGAGCACCACGGCGTCCTTGAGCGAGGAATGGTTCACGCTGTAGATGTCTTCGGCCGATAACTTGAGGCCTTTGGCCTGCATGTCGGCTATGCGCTGGGAAATAAGGGACGGCAGCCACATGCCTTCATCGGCCCGGGCCGGCAGGACGGTGAAAAGCACCGCCGCAAGGAGGAAAAAACGTTTCATAACACTGTAATTTGCACAAATATAACAAAAATCTTCCATTTCCTTCCGGCCCAGATGACGCCGTTCATATCCTGCAGCCCGCGGCCAGGACCAAATATGTGGGAAAATGGTCCTGACGAAGTGCTATCGCCCGTGGCCAGGACCAAATATGTGAGAAAATGGTCCTGACGGCGTGCTCAGATACCGTCGGAGATCATTAAATCGACAGCATAATGTCGTTCAACAGTCCGCCGGCCGTCTGGCGGGTGCCGGCGCCGGCGCCTTGAATGAGCATGGGGGAGGGGTAGTCTCCGGTGGTGATGAGGATGGCGTTGTCCGTACCCTTGAGGCCGAAGAGGGGACTGTCGGGACCCACCTCCCGAAGGCCCACGGAGGCATGGCCTTCGGCATCCACGGAAGCTACATAGCGCAGTTTCAAGCCCTTGGCTGCGGCGGAGGCATAGCGTTGGGCGATATCGGCCGGGATGGGTTCCAGGGAAACCTGTGTCTGTTCCAGCGGGATGCCGGCCTGGCGGCTAAGGATGAGGATCTTCCGCAGCACATCCACCCCGGAGAGGTCGATGCCGGGATCCGGCTCCGTGTAGCCCTTCAGGCGGGCGTCTTCCACCAGTTCCTCCCAGCCCGTACCTTTGTAATTGTCCAGCAGGTAGTTGAGCGTTCCGGAAAGGACGGCATCCATGCGCACCAGGGTGTCGCCGCTCTGGACCACGCGGTCCAGGGTGACCAGCACCGGCAGGGCGGCGCCGGCAGTGGTTTCGTAGCGCAGGGACACGCCCGCCTTGTGTGCTTCCCGCTGAAGGCTCTTGAACTGGGCATAGGTGCCGGAGAAGGGAATCTTGTTGCAGGCCACTACGCTGTAGCCGCAGCGGAACAGGTCCGGATAGCGGAAGCCGATCTCCTCGTTGGCCGTGCAGTCCAGGAAGATGGCGTTTTCCAGGGACAGGCCGCAGAGGGCGTCGATGTAGGAACCCGGAAGGCCGTCTTCCAGCAGCTGGGCCGCTTGGGAGAGGTCTATCCCTTCGGTATCAATCACATACTTCTTGCTTCGGGCCAGACCGCACACCCGGAGCTCTTTTCCGGAGCGTTTGGCTATGGCGGCCGCATTGTCCAGCAGCATCTTCACCAGGGCTTTCCCCACCCGGCCATATCCTGCAATAAACAGCGGAATCACCTGGGTATCAAAGCGGTCGAAGAATTCGTGATGGATGGCGCGGATGGCTTCTTCAGAGCGGTGGGAAGGCACTATCACGGAAATGTTCCGTTCGGAAGAGCCCTGCGCCGTGGCCCGCACTGGAATGCTGTGACGGCCCAGGGCGGCCAGCATCCCTCCGGTGGCGCCGCTGTGGCCCAGCATGTCGTCGCCAATCACACAAACGATGGAAAAACCCGTCTCCACCTTCAGGGGATTCAGTTTTCCCAGGGAGATTTCGTAGGCAAAACACGCCTCCCCGGCCTTGCGGGCGCGCTGGGCATCGGCCTCCGCTACGGCGATGCACATGGAATGGACGGACGAGGCCTGGGTGATGAGGATAATGTTGATGCCTTCGCGGGAAAGGGCGTCAAAGAGACGGGAACTGAAGCCGGGAACCCCCACCATGCCGCTGCCTTCCAGCGAAAGGAGGGCGATGCCTTCGGAATGGGCTATGCCAATCACCCCGCCGTGGGAATGCGGGGGATTCTTTTCCACCAGGGTGCCCGCTTCGCCGGGATGAAAAGTGTCCTTCACATAGATGGGAATGCCTTCTGCCACAACGGGTTGGATGGTGGGCGGGTAGATGACCTTGGCGCCGAAATGGGACAGCTCCTGCGCCGCCCGGTAGGAAATGTGCGGAATGGGACGGGCCGATGGCACCACCTTGGGATGGGCGGTGAGGATGCCGGGAACGTCGGTCCAGATCTCCACCCGGCGGGCATTCAGGCCGGCGGCGAAGAGGGAGGCGGTGTAGTCGGACCCGCCGCGACCCAGGGTGGCGGGCCTTCCATCGGCATCCCGGGCGATGAAGCCCGGAACTATGAGCAGTTCGGCGTGGGGACAGTTCTCCAGGGCCTCCCGGATGCGGCGGTAAGTTTCGGCCGTATCCACGCTGCCGCCCCTCACCAGGATGATTTCCCGGGCGTCCAGCCATCGGCATGCAGCGCCCTGGGACAGGAATTTGTCCGTGAGGATGCGGGTGGAGAGCAGTTCGCCGAAGCTCTCGATGGCCGAGAGGCTGGCAGGGGAGAGTTCGCCCACCAGGAAGACGCCCCGGGCAAGGCTTTCCAGCTCGCGGAACAGGCCGTCCACCGCCTCCTGCGTCTTTTTCCGGTAGCCTTCCGGCAGCAGTTCACGGATAATCTGCCGATGCCGCTCCTGCAGCGCTTCCAGGGAGTCTTTATAGGTTTCGTCCCGCTTTGCCGCCAGGGTCCCTATGCCGATAAGCTGGTCCGTACAGCCGCAGACGGCGGAGCAGACCACCAGGGTCCGGTCCTCTTCCAGGGCCTTTTCAACAATACTGATTACTTGCCGTATGGAGGCGGCGTCGGCTACGGAAGTGCCGCCGAATTTTAGTACTTGCATAGTTTACATTAATAAGGCCGTGAGTTTGGCGGTTTCCAGCAGGAAGCCGTCATGGCCGAAGTTGGAAGTGATTTCGAAATAGCGGGCTCCGGGAATCCAGGAAGCCCATTCGCGTCCTTCCCGGGGCGGGAAAAGGGCGTCTGTATCAATGGATACCACAATACTCTGCGCCTTGATGCGGCCCAGCGCGGCCTTTACGCCGCCCCGGCCCCGGCCCACGTTCTGGCTGTCGATGAGGTTGCAGAGCGTATAGTAGGAATACGCGTCAAACTGGCGCCGGACCAGCTTTTCTCCCTGATAGCGTTCGTAGGAAGCTACGCGGGAGGCAAAGAGGGTGTCGGGGTCCTCTTCCGCCTGCGTGAGGCCATAACCCTGGAAACAGCGGTAGCTGATGAGGGCCTGGGCGCGGGCGCAGCGGAGGCCGGCCGCACCGCCCTGCAGGGAGGCAGCCTCACGGAAGCTGGGATCGGCCTCCAGGGCCATGCGCTGGGCCTCGATGGTGGCGCCGAAGTAGGGCGATACCCGAGGCGCCGTTGCCAGGAAGGCGCAGCGGCGGAACATTTCCGGCTCCGTAATGGCCCATTCCAGCGCCTGGAAACCGCCGGTGGAACTGCCAATCAGAAGATCTACTTGGTTAACTCCCAGATGCTTCCGTACGGCAATCATGGCCGATACCAGGTCCCGTACCGTAATGCGCGGGAAATCCAGCATCCAGGGCTTCCCCGTAGCGGGATTGATGCGGGCGGGACCTTCGGATCCGTAGGGAGAGCCCAACTTGTTCACGCAGACCACGAAGTCCCTGTCCGTGTCGATGGGCTTTCCCGGTCCCACCATCTCCGGCCACCAGTCTTCCGGGTTGCTGTTGGCAGTAAGCGCATGGCAGATCCAGATCACCCTTCCCCTCCGGCACTCGGAGGTATGGAAAACTATGTGTGCATTTTCCAGCACACCTCCCGCCTCCAGCGGAATATCCCTTATGATTTCAGATCTTTTCATTCTGTCTTTTTCTTACTATGCGGAACTATTTTTCTTCGCTAAAAAAAGGCCGATGCTTCGGAAAAAAGTTTCCGCATAGCTCTAAATATTTGTTCTTTTGTATTATACAGGTGTTTCCCGTAGCATCGGCATTTTTTTCGCGGAGGGAAACACCTGTATAATACGTTGATCGGCATTTTTCGCGGAGGGAAACACCTGTATACTATGATTTAAAGGCTTGTTCTAAATCTGCAATGATGTCTTCGGGGGCTTCCAGGCCGATGCTTAGGCGGATCAGGTCCGGGGCTATCCCGGCCTCGCGCAGCTGCTCGTCGGAGAGCTGGCGGTGGGTGTGGGAGGCGGGATGCAGCACGCAGGTATGGCAATCGGCCACATGGGTCTCAATGGTGACCAGCTTCAGGGCGTCCAGTACGCGGTTTTCGAAGTCCCGTCCTCCTTTGAGGCCGAAGGCCATTACGCCGCTGCAACCGTCCGGGAGATACTTCTGCGCCAGGGAGTGGTGCGGGTCGCTTTCCAGGCCGGGATAGTGCACCCAGCCCACTTCCGGGCGGCTTTCCAGCCAGCGTGCCACCTGCAGGGCGCTTTCGCTGTGGCGCTTCATCCTCAGGTGGAGGGTCTGCAGGCCCAGGTGCAGGTAGAAGGCGTTCTGGGGGCTTTGGGTGCTGCCAAGGTCCCGCATCAGGTGCGTGGTGGCCTTGACTATATAGGCCGCCTGGCCGAATTTCCGGGTATAGGTGAGTCCGTGGTAGGATTCGTCGGGCGTGGTGAGGCCCGGGAAGCGTCCGGCGTATTTTTCCCAGGGGAAACGGCCGCTGTCCACTACGGCGCCGCCCACGCTCACGCCGTGTCCGTCAATGTATTTGGTGGTGGAATGGGTTACAATATCGGCCCCCCATTCGATGGGACGGCAAAGGTAGGGGGTGGGGAAGGTGTTGTCCACCACCAGCGGCAGGCCGTTTTTGTGCGCTACCGCTGCCCAGCGCTCTATATCAAATACTTCCACGCCAGGGTTGGAAAGCGTTTCGCCAAAGATGAGCTTGGTGTTGGGCCGGATGGCGGCTTCAATGGCGGCATCCGGGGAATCGGCAGGCAGGAAGGTGACCTCTATGCCGAATTTGGCCAGGCTCACGCCCAGCAGGTTGAAGGTGCCGCCATAGATGTTGTTGGCGGCGATGATATGGTCTCCAGCCTGCGCGATGTTCACGCAGGCAAAGAGGTTGGCCGCCTGGCCGGAGGAGGTGAGGATGGCTCCTACCCCGCCTTCCAGGTCGTTGATCTGGGCGGCGGTAATATCCACGGTGGGGTTCTGGAGCCGGGTATAGAAATAACCGCTGTCTTCCAGGTCGAAGAGCCTTCCCATCTGGTCCGATGTCTCATATTTGAAGGTAGTGCTTTGGATGATGGGAACCTGCCTGGGTTCGCCTTTGCCGGGCTTGTAGCCGGCGTGCACGCAACGTGTTTCAATCTTTGCCATAGTCAAATTCGTTTCCGCAAAGTTAGGTTATGCAGAAAAATCTTACAAGTCTTGCAGAAAAATTGGAAAATATTCCTAAATTTGTGGAAGAAATTAGAAAAATAAGAAAAATCATCGGCCCAAATCGGCCCCTGGCAGAATAATATTCTTATGAACGAAGTGATCCTGGATGCAGTGGACCTGCAGATCCTGCGGGCGCTGCAGGAAAACGCCCGGCTCACCACCAAGCAGCTGGCGGCGCGGGTGAATCTTTCCACCACCCCCGTTTTCGAGCGTCTCAAGCGTCTGGAGCGGAGTGGGTTTATCCTAAAATATGTGGCGGTGCTGGACGCGGAGAAACTGGGCCGCGGTTTTACGGTCTTCTGCTCGGTGAAATTGAAGCAGATGAACCGTACCGTGGCCAAGAACTTTATTTCCGTGATAAAAGATATCCCCCAGGTGGCGGAATGCTATAACATTTCGGGGGAGTACGACTACCTGCTCAAGATCCAGGCTCCGGACATGAAGTACTATAACGAGTTCATCATCAACGTGCTGGGCACCATCGACTCCATAGGTTCCATCCTCTCGTCTTTTGTGATGGACGAGATCAAGAACACGCACGCGCTGTATTTATAGCGGAATTATTTGGTGTTGAGGACGTATTCCGTGGAGATGCCGCCGAATTCCTCCAGCACCAGGCGGGTGATGCGGCCGTTCTTCCCATAATCCAGCTCCAGTCCGGAATAGCCCTTGGGCGTCACTTTGCGGGCCTTGATTACCACGTGTTTGCCGCCGTTTTTCTGCGTTACGGTAACATCGGCATCCATCTCTTTGGCCACTTTCTCATAATCTCCTGCAATGCTGTACAGGAGGGCGTTGCGCTGGGAGGCCACCAGTTTGTTGGTCTTGCTGTCCACGTCCAGGGCCACGCCGCGGAGGTCCATCCGCACCAGGGGGCCGTCAATGATGAAATAATCCCCGTCGGGGTTGGTATAAAGCATGGCCAGCTGGTCCGGTGCCGTAAAAGTGATGTTTCCTTCACTTTTGATCACCTTACCGGAAGCCTTCAGGGTTTTAGCCTGAGTGAATGTTCCTTCGAAATTCTGGGCTCCTGCCACAAAGCAGCTGAGGAGCAGGGCAAATGCAAGCAATTTTTTCATGATGCTGCAGTATTATCAAATAATATGCCTGCAAAGGTAATACATTTTTATTGTAGGTAATTGCAAAATCGTTAAATTTGTGAACTATTATTCTTGCCTGCATGCAAATACAAATTTCCGACGAGCTCAATGCCGTCATCAAATATGCCCGCGAAGAGGCCATGCGCACCGGTAGCTACGGCATCGGCCCGGACCACCTGTTCCTGGGAATCATCCGTCACGAGGAAAACGCCGCCTTCACCACGCTCCGCAGCGTGGGAGTGGAACCGGCCGACCTGAAGGCCTTCATAGACCAGCGCATTTTTACCAACGAAACCATTCCCTACGAGCAGATAGACCATATCACCTTTTCCCGTCAGGCGCAGAACGTGCTCAGTATCACCGTAATGGAGGCATCGCGCCTGAAGAGCCTCTCCGCCAAGCCGCAGCATCTGCTGCTGGCGCTCTGCCGCACCACGGACAGTTACGGGCAGGTATACCTGCGCTCCCATGGCATAGATTACGGCCGCCTGCTGGCCTTCATGGAAGACGAGGGGCTGCTGAGGCCGGAAGGGGTGGAAGAACCCAAGCCGGACAGCCAGCCCGTACAGGGAGAGGAGGAACCCTCCGATAAGATACTGGATATCGAGGAGTTCGCCTATGACCTCACCCAGGCCGCCCGGGAAGGGAAACTGGACCCGGTGGTGGGCCGCGACATGGAAATTGCCCGGGTGATAGAGATCCTGGGCCGGCGGAAGAAGAACAACCCCATGCTCATCGGGGAACCCGGCGTGGGCAAATCGGCCATTGTGGAGGGTATCGCCCAGAAGATTGCCACGGGAGCCATCTCTCCCGTCCTGGCCCGCAAGCGCATCCTGTCGCTGGACATAGCCTCTGTGGTGGCCGGCACCAAATACCGCGGGGACTTTGAGAAACGTCTCAAGGTCATCATCAAGGAAGCATCTGAGAATCCGGACCTTATCCTGTTCATAGACGAATTCCATACCATCGTGGGAGCCGGTGGCGCCTCCGGCAGCCTGGATGCCGCCAACATGCTCAAACCGGCACTGGCCCGCGGAGAATTCCAGTGCATCGGCGCCACCACCCTGGATGAATTCGCCAAGATTGTGGAGAAGGACGGCGCCCTGGACCGCCGCTTCCAGAAGATTGTGGTGGAGCCCACGGACGTGCCGCAGTCCATCGAAATCCTGCAGAACCTCAAACCCAGATACGAAGAATTTCACGGCATCACCTATACGGACGAGGCGGTAGAGGCCGCCGTGCGCCTTACGGACCGCTACATCACGGACCGTTCCCTGCCGGACAAGGCCATTGACGCCCTGGACGAAGCCGGTTCCATGGTACGCCTGTCTCTGTTCAAGAAGCGGGGGAGGGAAAAAGTGGTGGATGCGGAGGATGTGGCCTCCGTCCTTTCCAAGATGACGGGCATTCCCGTGAACAAAGTGGCCGAAAGCGAGGGAAACCGCATCATCAATATGCGGAAACGCCTGAAAGACCGCATCGTGGGGCAGGACGAAGCTGTGGAGACCGTAGTCCGTGCCATCCAGCGCAACCGGGCCGGCCTCAAGGATCCGCACCGTCCCATCGGCACCTTCCTTTTCTTCGGCCCTACGGGTGTCGGCAAAACCCAGCTGGCGCGTTCGCTGGCCGAATATCTGTTTGACAGCGAGGATAATATGGTGCGTCTGGACATGAGTGAATACATGGAGAAATTCAGCGTCTCCCGCCTTATCGGCGCGCCTCCGGGCTATGTGGGATATGAAGAAGGCGGCCAGTTGAGCGAGCGTGTCCGCCGCAAGCCCTACTGCGTGGTGCTGCTGGATGAGATAGAAAAAGCCCACCCGGACATCTTCAACCTGCTCCTGCAGGTGATGGACGAGGGGCGGCTCACGGACAGCAACGGCCGCACCGTGGATTTCAAGAATACCATTGTAATCATGACCTCCAACGTGGGCAGCCGGGAGATAGAGGAATATGGCAACGGAATTGGTTTTGCCACGGCTGGCAAGAACCTGGATATGGACCGCAAGAGTGTGGTGGAAAAAGCCGTGAAGAAGGCATTCCCGCCGGAATTCATCAACCGGGTGGATGCCCAGGTATATTTCAATTCCCTTAGCCGGGAGTCCATTGAGGCCATCATTGACATTGAACTCAAGGACCTGCGCGCCAGGGCGCTGGATGCGGGTTACAAGCTCACCATCACGCCCGCCGCCAAGCGGATGATTGCCGATGCCGGCTTTGATCCGGCATACGGGGCCCGCCCCTTGAAGCGTGCAGTGATGAGATATGTGGAGGACCCCGTGTCCGAATTCATCATCTCCGACCGGGTGCTGGTCTCCCGCAGGAAGGGCGCGCTGGAACTGCGGACCCTCCGCGTGGGGCTTTCCCCGGACAAGGAGAATACAGTGGTATCTATAGTTCCGTCACCTCCTCAAACTGGAGGTCCAGATCCGAAATAATGTCCTTGAGGGTTTGCAGCGAGGCGTCTGAAGAGAGGAAGCAACCCAGGGTTTCCATGTTGTAATCCGTGTTTCTCATAACCGTTTGTTTTTAATTTCTGATGCAAAGGTACGGCCACCTTGCGCCAAACCACTGCCCAAGCTGAAAAAATATGAAAAGATTTGCATTTTTTGCCGTGACGCTGCTCCTGTCCTGGATTTCTGCGGGAGCACAGGATGTCTACCAGTTCGCCCAGCGGGACACCCTGGCCCTGCATTTGAGCGTTTACGAGGCCACGCCGGGCTCCGAAACCACGTTCCAGGGTCAGGAAAAGCCCCTCATCCTTTTCGTGGTGGGCGGCGGTTTCGTGCGCATGGAACCGGGCGACTATGTCTTTGACTGGTTCGACATCCTCAACGACAACGGTTATACGGTGGTCAATATCGAATATCGGCAGGGCATGAAGGGCTACAAGATGAAGAAGACCCTGTCGGGCCTGATAAAGGCGTCCGACCAGTTTTACCTGTCGCAGCAGATGGCCGTGGAGGACCTCTTTTCGGCCGTGAATTTCCTCTTTGAGAACCGGGAAGAGCTGGGCCTGAACCCGGACAACATGGTGCTGGCGGGCAGCTCCGCCGGTGCCATTACCGCCCTGGCGGCAGAGAATCAGATTGTGAACGGAGTGGCTACGGGAGTGCCGGAAGGCTTCAATTTCCGCGGCGTGATGTCCTTCGCCGGCGGCATCATAAGTATCTCGGGTGCACCGGAATACTTCGCAAAACCCTGTCCCACGCTGCTGCTGCACGGAACGGTGGACGGCGCCGTGGCCTACAAGCACTACGGATACTTCGGGAGAGGCATCTGGGGAAGCAGTTACCTGGTGGGAAAACTCAAGAACGTGGGGGCCGATTACTGCATCTACCGCTACGCGGAGCGCACGCACGATGTGGCCGCCTACATGATCTCCGCCTGGCCGCTGGAAAAGGAGTTTCTGGAAAGGAGCGTGATTCTGGGCGCCAGACGCGTAATTGACGCTACCATAGACGACAGTTCCCTGCCCAGCTGGGGCAACATTACCACCGACGATATTTATTGATTTTTCCATATTTTTTCTTAACTTTGTACGTTTATAAGTTAGATAGAATCTATGGATAATAACGAAGAGAAGAATCAGCTCGACCAGGCCCTGGAAAACACCGGGTACATCGAGCAGGTGGAGATAGATCATGAGATGCGCACCGCGTACATCGACTATTCCATGTCGGTGATCGTTTCGCGGGCCCTTCCGGATGCAAGAGACGGCCTCAAACCCGTTCAGCGCAGGGTTTTGTTCGGCATGGACAATATGGGCCTCAGCTACGGCGGACAAACCAAGAAGAGCGCCCGTATCGTGGGTGAGGTGATGGGTAAATACCACCCGCACGGAGACTCCAGCGTGTACGACGCCATGGTGCGCCTGGGCCAGGAATGGAACCAGCGTTATCCGCTGGTGAAGGGCCAGGGCAACTTCGGCAGCGTGGACGGAGATTCTCCGGCCGCCATGCGTTACACGGAGGCCAAGCTCCAGAGAATGGCCGATGACGTGCTGGGAGACATGGACAAGGATACCGTGGACATGGCCCTCAACTTCGACGATACCCTGGAAGAACCCACCGTACTGCCCACCAAGGCCCCTCTGCTGCTGCTTAACGGCGCATCCGGCATCGCCGTGGGTATGGCCACCAACATGGCCCCGCACAATTTGGGAGAGTGCTGCGACGCCATCTGCGCATACATAGACAATCCGGAAATCACCACGGACGAACTGATGCAGCACATCAAGGGACCGGATTTCCCTACCGGCGGCATCGTGATGGGCAAGAGCGGCATCAAGGAGGCCTATGAGACCGGCCGCGGCCGCGTGGTCATCCGTTCCAAGACGGAAATCGAAGTGGACGAACATGGCCGTGAGACCATCGTTGTAACGGAGATTCCATACATGGTGAACAAGCGGGAAATGATTGAGAAGATCGCCCAGCTTGCCGATGAGAAGAAGGTGGAGGGCATCTCCTATATCAACGACGAAAGCGCCCGCGGAGAAACCCGCGTGGTCATCCGCCTCAAGCAGGGGACCAACTCCGGCGTTGTGCTCAACCTCCTTTTCAAGTACAGCCCGCTGCAGAGCAGCTTCTCCTTCAATAATGTAGCCCTGGTGAAGGGCCGTCCGCGCACCCTCAGCCTCAAGGAGATTATCGGCCAGTTCGTGGAATTCCGCCACGAGGTAGTGGTGCGCCGCACCAAGTTCGAACTGGACAAGGCCCAGAAGCGCGCCCACATCCTGGAAGGCCTCCTCAAGGCCATGGACATCATCGACGAGATTGTCCATATCATCCGCTACGAAACCAAGAGCATAGACGAGGCCAAGGCCATGCTCATGGAACGTTACCAGTTCACGGAACCTCAGGCCTCCGCCATCGTGGAAATGCGTCTGCGCCAGCTGGTTGGCTTGGAGCGTGAAAAACTCCAGAACGAATATGACGAGCTGATGAAGTTCATCGCCCGCTGCAACCAGATCCTGGGCAGCGTGGAAGAGCAGTTCAAGGTGGTGAAGGAGGAAACCATGGACCTGAAGGCCCGCTACGGAGACCCCCGCCGCACGGAAATCACCCTCTCGGAAGACGAATTCAATCCGGAAGACTTCTATTCGGACGAAGACCAGGTGATCACCATCTCCCACCTGGGCTACATCAAGCGCACCCCGCTCACGGAATTCCGCACCCAGAACCGCGGCGGCGTGGGCATGAAGGGCAGCGCCACCCGGGACGAAGACTTCATCGAGCACATCTATATTGCCAATAACCACAGCACCATGCTCCTGTTCACCCAGAAGGGCCGCTGCTATTGGCTCAAGGTGTATGAGATTCCGGAAGGCACCCGCACTTCCAAGGGCCGCGCCATCCAGAACATCCTCATGATAGAGCCGGACGACAGCGTCCGCGCATACCTCAATGTGAAAACCCTCAAGGACGAGGAATTCATCAACAACAATTATATCATGATGGTCACCCGTCAGGGCGTGGTGAAGAAGACTTCCCTGGAAGCCTATTCCCGTCCCCGCACCAACGGTGTGAACGCCATCAACATCCGCGAAGACGACGAACTCCTGGAGGCCGTACTCACCAACGGACGCTGCAATATCATGATTGCCGCCCATAACGGAAGATGCGTAAGATTCGATGAATCAGAGGCTAGGCCGCTTGGCCGCACCTCCACCGGCGTTCGTGGCATCAATCTTGAAGAAGGGGATTATGTGATCGGCGTCGTATGCCAGGATCCGCAGGCAGATGACTCGGCCAAACACCAAGTCCTTGCGGTATCCGAAAACGGTTTCGGCAAGCGTTCCGATCCTTTGGAATATCGTCAGACCTCGCGCGGTGCCAAGGGTGTCAAAGCCCTCAACATCACGGAGAAAACGGGCAAACTGGTAGCCATCAAGAACGTCACGGACGACGACGACTTAATGATTATCAACCGCTCGGGAATGACCATCCGTATGCCTGTCAGCACCATACGTGTTGCCGGACGTGCCACTCAGGGCGTAAAGCTCATCAACATTAAGGAAGGAGACGCAATCGCGGCCATATCCGTAGTCGCCCACAGTGACGAGGAAGAATCCCAGGCCGCAGAGAACCAGGAACTTTCCACTAACGAATAATCATTAACACTTAATTGATATGAAAAAGTTATTTTTCGCTCTCGCTCTCGCCTGCACCCTGCAGGTAGCGTATGCACAGAAGCCGGATGCAGATATGCAGAAGGCCGTTGACAAGGCCCTTGCCGCTGCACAGGATGCCAAGAAGGCCACCAAGGCCGCCACTTGGATCAACCTGGGTAAGGCATATATGACCGCTTACCAGAATCCTACCGCCAATGTAACCCCCGGTATCGACAAGGCCACCTTCGGCATGATGTTCAAGGAGCGCCCCGTGGCTATGGAGAATGTTGAGCTGAACGGAAAGCAGTTCGAGAAGCAGGTCTTCTCCCGCCTGAACGTTTACTTCAACGCCGCCGGCATGCTGGAATTCGCGGAGGTAACCCGTCCTTCCGTAGCAGGAGACCTGCTGGGAGAGGCCGCCAAGGCCTATTCCAAGGCCTTTGAGCTGGGTGCCAAGGACAAGGACGTGGATCCCAAGCTGCAGGAGATCGCAGAGGCATATTACAACGACGCTTTCACCGCCTATCAGCTGGGAGACATCAAGAAGGCCAGCGACCTGTTCAAGGGTGCTGCCGATGTTTCCGTCCTTCCGGGCTGCACCGTAAGGAACGATGACGCCGCCTACAACGCCGCCTTCACCGCCCTGGCTTCCAAGGATTACGCCCGTGCCGAGGAGTACTACAACAAGTGCCTGGCCAACAATTACACCTCCGAAGGCAACATCTACGCTTCCCTGTCGGAAATCGCCCTGGCCAAGGCCGACACCCTCGCTGCCAAGAACTACCTTGCCAGCGGTCTCACCGCCTATCCGGACAACGCTTCCATCCTCACCAACCTCATCAACCTGTATCTCACCACCAATGAGAATCCCGCCAAGATCGTTGAGCTGCTGGACGAAGCAAAGAAGGCCATGCCGGACAATCCTTCCCTCTACTATGTGGAAGGCAACATCTACACCGGTATCAAGGATTACGAGAAAGCGCTTGCCGCCTATAATAAGGGTATCGAGATCAATCCCAACTACGACATGACGTACTACGGCAAGGCCAACGTGGCCCTCAAGCAGGCCGATGACATCATCGACGAGCGTGATGCCCTGGATGTCCGCGAGTACAAGAAGTACGACGAACTCACCGCCAAGGTGATTGAGATCTACAAGGGCGCCATCGAACCGTTCGAGAAGTGCTACGAGGTTAGCCAGATGCCGGAGGTGAAGGCCGCCGCCGCAGACTTCCTCAAGCGTCTGAACTTCCAGCTCCGTAACGAGGATCCCAAGTACCAGGCCGCCTATGAGAAATGGAGCGCCGTGGTAAGCGCCGAGTAATTTCTCGGAAAGTCTAAAAAAAGAAGCCGACCGTTAGGCCGGCTTCTTTTTTATGCTTCCTTTTCCTTCTGCCTGTCGAAGGCGCGGACGATCTTGGTTACCAGGGGATGGCGGACAATGTCATCGGCACTGAAGCGGATGGTGGCGATGCCCTTGATGCCTTCCAGCAGGCGGATGCCCTGCAGCAGGCCGGAATCGGACGGACGGGGAAGGTCTATCTGGGTGGCATCTCCCGTAACGATGAATTTGGCGCTGGGCCCCATGCGGGTGAGAAACATCTTCAACTGCCCCAGGTTGGTGTTCTGGGCCTCGTCCAGGATTACGCAGGCCCGGTCCAGAGTGCGGCCGCGCATATAGGCCAGCGGTGCTATCTGGATGGTGCCGTCGGAGATGAAATCCTGCAGCTTCTTGGACGGGATCATATCGGCCAGGGCATCGTAGAGGGGCTGGAGGTACGGATCCAGTTTGTCCTTGAGGTCTCCGGGCAGGAAGCCCAGGCGCTCACCGGCTTCCACGGCGGGGCGGGTGAGGATGATGCGTTTGATTTCGCGGTTCTTTAACGCCCGCACCGCCAGGGCGATGGCTGTGTATGTCTTGCCGGTACCGGCGGGGCCCACGGCAAAGACCAAGTCGTGGCTGAAATAGGCTTTGACCAGTTCCTGCTGGGTTTTGTTGCGGGCCCGGATGGCTTTCCCGTCGGTCCCATGCACGATGACGGCGTCTCCGGAAAGGGCAAAATGGTCTTCCCCCTTTCCGGAAAAGATGTCTTCCACGTCGTACACGGTAAGGTTCATCTTGTGATGGCGCCGGTCCACCAGTTGGGCAAAGCGGATGTTGAATTCCGCTATGTCGCTCTCGTGGCCTTCCAGGATGAGTTCATTACCCCGGGCCACCACCTTCAGGTGGGGGAAATAGGAACAGAATTCCGTGAGTATTTTGTTGCCGACCCCGAAAATCTCGATGGGGTCCATGGCTTCCAGATGGATGGTTTTCTTCATAAGCACGCAAATATACTACAATTATTTGGCTTCATTTTGGAAAAATGCGTATTTTTGTAGAATTAGGAGGATTAGGTTATGAAAAGAACCCTCATACTTGCGCTTGCGCTTACAACCCTTCTTGCCGGCAGCTGTGACTTTGTCCGGCGCATTGCCGGACGCCCCACCGCGGAGGAGGTGAAGCAGATCCATGCGGAACAGCTCCGGGCCGAAGAAGCCCGTCACCAGGCCGTCCTGGATTCCATGGAGCAGGTGAAAAAGCACCTGGCCGATTCTATCGCCGCCCGCGAATCCTATCTGCTGGATTCCCTGGCCCAGGCCAAGGGAACCATCCTTAACCCGTCCAAGATGGGAGGCCTGTTCACCACCAAACTGGATGCGAAGTACTGCATAGTGGTCGGTGCTTTCCGTAACCGGGCCTATGCAGAACGCAAACTCACCAAGTGCAACGAGGCCGGTTATACGGCCACCATCATCAGCTTCCGGAACGGCTTGCTGGCCGTATCCGTCTGCCCTTCGGACGATCTTAACGAGGTGCTCAAAAACCTTCGCAAGCTGCGTGGAAAGGGGATTTGCCCGGAAGACAGTTGGATTCTTGTGAATGAATGATGAGACGGGTCCTCGCTTTTCTGCTGGCCCTGACGGCCACCACTTTCGTCCATGCCCAGTTCCGTAACGGCTCCGCGCTGGATGCCCTGGAAGACTCGGAGACAGTCCGCGCTTTCAAGGAGCATGTGTCGTATCTGGCATCGGCCGAACTGGAGGGCCGGAAGGCGGGCAGCGAAGGGGAGAAACTGGCGGCGGACTATGTGGCCGAACGCCTCAAGGAGTATGGCATAGACTTGCTGAGCCCGGAAGGCGGTTCCACTTTCGGCCTTGTGAAAGGGGCCGATACTTTGCAAAGCCGCAATGTGCTGGGCTTCCTGCAGGGCTGGGACAAATCCATGAACGGCCGATATATTGTGGTGGGCGCCCGCCTGGACAACCTGGGGACGGACACCCTCACCGTGGACGGAGAGCCGCTGCGGCGCATTTATTACGGTGCCAACGGCAATGCCTCCGGCCTGGCCATGATGCTGGAACTGGCCCAGAAACTGTCCTATGCCCGCACGCTGCTGCGCCGGAGTGTCCTGTTTGTAGCTTTTGGCGCATCGCAGGAAACCTGCGCCGGTTCCTGGTATTTCCTTAACCGGGCTTTCGCGGATGCCGACTGCATAGACGCCATGGTGAACCTGGACATGCTGGGATCGGGGGCCGATACCTTCTATGCATACCCTTCGGCCAACGAAGACCTAAGCATACTGGTGCAATCCCTTAAGACAGAACTACTTCCCGTGCAGGCTACCCTCGTTGGCACGGAACCTTATCCCGGAGACCACCGGGCTTTCTACGACAAGGAGATCCCCTCCGTCCTGTTCACGACGGGCCGATACCCGGAATACAACACCGGCCGTGACAGCTGGGAGATCCTGGACTACGACGGCATGGAACGGGAACTGGAATATGTATACAATTTTGTGCAGCGGCTCTGCAACGGACCGCGCCCCCTGTTCCGCAGCGACGATGCCGCCCGCGGAGCGGACCGCTCGGCAGACGTGGTGGCTTTCAGCGATGTGGACACAAAGCCCATGTTCCTCAACTCCACAGACCCCCGCGTGTTCCTGGAGAAATGGGTATACCAGTATCTCAAGTATCCGGAGTATGCGGTGGATAACGGCATCCAGGGCCGCGTGCTGGTGGATTTCGTGATAAACGAGAAGGGTGAGGTAGAGGATGTCCAGGTGGCCCGGGGCATTCACGCCAGCCTGGACGAAGAAGCCATACGGGTAGTGTCGGCATCGCCCAAGTGGCGGCCGGGCCGGCACCGGGGAAAGAAGGTGAAGGTGGCCATGACGGTAGCCGTGGAATTCCGCCTGGAGAAGAAAGGCACTTTTGGAATTAATGGAAAAACTATCAAATAGGAGATGGACTATAACTTTTTAGAGATTGAGAAGAAGTGGCAGCAGTGGTGGGCCCAGAACAAGACCTATAAGGCAGCCAACAAGGAGGATAAACCCAAATACTATGTCCTGGACATGTTCCCGTATCCCAGTGGGGCGGGACTGCATGTGGGGCATCCGCTGGGGTACATCGCCAGCGATATCTTCGCGCGTTACAAGCGCCTGAAGGGCTTCAACGTGCTTCATCCCATGGGCTACGACGCTTTCGGCCTTCCAGCCGAGCAGTATGCCATCCAGACGGGCCAGCATCCGGAAAAGACCACGCACGAGAACGTTGCCCGGTATCGTCAGCAGCTGGACCGGATAGGCTTCTCCTTCGACTGGGACCGGGAGTTCCGCACCTGCGATCCGGACTATTACAAGTGGACCCAGTGGGCTTTCCTCAAGATGTTCGGCAGCTGGTACGACAATGCTCTCCAGAAGGCCCGTCCCATCGAGGAACTGGTAGCTGCCTTCGAAAAGGAGGGGAGTGCCGCCGTGGATGCGGCCTGCAGCGACGGACCTGCCTTTACAGCCGCCCAGTGGAAGGCTTTCTCCGAAAAGGAAAAGGCCGATGCGCTCATGCGCTACCGCATTGCCTATCAGGGCGAAAGCACCGTGAACTGGTGTCCGGCCCTGGGAACGGTGCTGGCCAATGACGAGGTGAAGGACGGCTTCTCCGAGCGGGGCGGTTTCCCGGTATTCCAGAAAAAGATGACCCAGTGGCAGCTGCGCGTATCGGCCTATGCCGGACGCCTGCTGGACGGATTGGACAGCCTGGACTGGACGGATTCCCTCAAGGAGATGCAGCGCAACTGGATCGGCCGCAGCGAAGGTGCGGAAATGGTGTTCCGCGTGTCCAACGACGGTGCCGAATACGACATGACCATCTTCACCACCCGGGCCGATACGGTTTTCGGCGTCACCTTCATGGTACTGGCTCCGGAGAGCGAATGGGTGGAAAAACTAACCTCGAAGGACCAGAAAGAGGCCGTGGAGGCCTATCTGGAGCAGGTGAAGAAGAAGACGGAACGGGAAAGGATTGCCGGCAAGGCCGTTACGGGCGTGTTCTCCGGCTCCTATGCCGTGAATCCGCTCACCGGAGACAAGGTCCCCGTGTGGATTTCGGAATATGTGCTGGCCGGCTACGGAACGGGTGCCATCATGGCCGTCCCTGCCCACGACAGCCGGGACTACGCCTTTGCCAGGAAGTTCAACCTCCCCATCGTCCCCGTTATCGAGGGCGTGGACATCAGCGAGCAGAGTGTAGATGCCAAGGAAGGCGTCATGTGCAACAGCGGATTCCTGGACGGACTTCCGGTGAAGAAGGCCATCCCCGCCGCCATCGACTATGTCCAGAAGCACGGCATCGGCCGAAGGAAAGTGAATTACCGCATCCGGGATGCCATCTTCTCCCGCCAGCGCTACTGGGGAGAGCCTTTCCCCATCTATTACAAGGACGGCATCGCCACGCCTGTGGACATGGAAGACCTGCCGCTCACGCTGCCGGAGATAGACCAGTACAAGCCCACCGAGGACGGACAGCCGCCGCTGGCCCGTGCCAAGGACTGGACCTACAAGGGTTATCCGCTGGAAAAGAGCACCATGCCCGGCTTTGCCGGTTCCAGCGCGTACTACCTGCGTTATATGGACCCGCACAACGACAAGGCGCTGGTTTCCAGGGAGGCCGATGAATACTGGCGCAATGTGGACCTGTATGTAGGCGGAACGGAACATGCCACCGGACACCTCATCTACAGCCGTTTCTGGAACAAGTTCCTGTTCGACCTGGGCTATGTGTGCGAGGACGAACCGTTCTGCAAGCTCATCAACCAGGGCATGATCCAGGGCCGTTCCAATTTCGTGTATCTGGTGCCCGGCACCAACAAATTCATATCGGCCGGCCTCAAGGACCAGTACGAGACCATTCCGGTGCACGTGGACGTGAATATAGTCTATAACGACAGGCTGGATATCGAAGCCTTCCGGAACTGGCGTCCGGACTATAAGGACGCGGAGTTCGTGCTGGAAGACGGCGAATACATCTGCGGCTGGGCCATCGAAAAGATGTCCAAGAGCATGTACAACGTGGTGAATCCGGACAAGATCTGCGACACCTACGGGGCCGATACGCTCCGCCTCTATGAGATGTTCCTAGGCCCCATCGAACAGGCCAAGCCCTGGGACACCAAGGGCATTGACGGCGTAAACCGTTTCCTCAAGAAGTTCTGGCGCCTGTTCTGGGACCGTGAGAAGTGGCTGGTGACGGACGAAGAGCCCACGAAAGACGAGCTGAAGGCGCTGCACAAGCTCATCGGCAAGGAGCAGGAAGATATCGAAAACTTCTCCTACAACACCACCATATCGGCCTTCATGATTGCGCTCAACGAACTGGGCAGCTGCTCCAAGCGGGCCATCCTGGAACCGCTCACCGTGCTTCTGAGCCCCTTCGCACCGCATATTGCGGAGGAATTGTGGCACCAGCTGGGGCACGAGACTTCGGTGGTGTACGCCTCTTTCCCGCAGTACAGGGAAGACCTGGCGGCCGAGAACACCGTCAATTATCCGGTTTCCTTCAATGGAAAGACTCGTTTCTTCGTGGACGCCCCCGCATCGGCCACCCCCGCAGAGGTGGAGGCCCTCGTCCGCGCCCATGAGAAGACGCCCCAGTATGTGGGCGGCCAGTCCATCGCCAAGGTAATCGTGGTTCCCGGCAGAATTGTCAATGTGGTTATTAAATAGCTCTTTATGAAACCGCTCACCAGAAAGGTACTCATTACTATTTTTGACTATATCCTAATCACTTTCGGTGCTACGCTGTTTGTGATGGGGTGGACGTCTTTCCTGCTCCCCAACGGCATCATCGACGGCGGTCTCACCGGTATCTGCGCCCTGCTGTCCATGGTAACGGGCGTTCCGGTGGAATACTGGAATTTCGGCATCAATGTCGTGCTCCTGATCATCGCCTGGATCGTCCTGGGACGCAGTTTCGGCATCAAGACCGTCTATACCATCGTCCTCACTTCGCTGCTGTTCCGTTTTCTGGGTGGAGATAACCTGATGGTCCTCAAGTCCCTTCCCGGGCAGCCGCTGGCGCTGGGAGAGAAGGTGCTGGTGCCGGTTATAGGCGGCCTGCTGGAAGCCGTAGGCCTGGGTCTGGTGCTGCTCCGGGGCGGTTCCACCGGCGGAACGGATATCCTGGCGCTTATCATCAACAAGTTCTGGCCGGTGTCCCTGGGCCGGTTCTACCTGGTGTCGGACTTCATCGTGATCGGCCTCCTGATGTTCATCCCCGGCCACAGTTTCGCCGATGTCATTTACGGTTACATCTGTATGGGCACCTTCGCCCTGGCCCTGGACATGGTGATGATGGGTAAGGAATCGGCCGTGCAGGTACTGGTGTTCTCGGACCATTATCCCCGGATTGGAGACTATATCAACAAAGAGATGGGCCGTGGGGTCACGGCGCTCCGTTCCGTGGGCTGGTATACCCAGCTGGACCGCCAGGTGCTGCTGGTGATGATCCGTAAGACAGAACTCCCCGGCCTGGTGAAGGCCATCAAGGAAATAGACCCCAAGGCCTTTGTTACCGTGGTCCCCGCCAACAATGTGTACGGTGAAGGCTTCGACGAGATGAAGACCGGACTTAACAAATTAAAGAAGAAGTAGTAGTTATGGCTTTTAAGAAAACCGTTCTCACCCATGTTAAGGAGTGGCTGCTTGTTACCCTGGGCATCCTGATATACGTGTTGGGATGGGTCATCTTCCTCATCCCCAACAACTTGGTGGGCGGAGGTGTCTCCGGTATCAGTTCCATGATCCAGTATGCCACCCAGGGCGTAATCCAGATGGGTTACAGCTACTTTGTAATCAATGCCATCCTCATGGCGGCCGCCGTAATCATCCTGGGCATGGGCTTCGGCGCCAAGACTTTCTATGCCATCATCCTGGCTTCGCTGGCCATGCGGTTCATGCCCGGCATCGTCCCTGATACCATCATCAATACGCTGGCCCTGCAGAACGGCAAACTGATGTCGGTGCTCATGGGCGGTCTCATGGCCGGCATCGGCATCGGCATGAGCATCTCCAACGGCGGCAGTACGGGCGGGACGGACATCATCGCCCTCATCTACACCAAGTACCACAATGTTTCTCCGGGAAAGGTGATCCTCTTCCTGGACTTCATCATCATCATGTCCTCCCTCGTGGTCCCGTCCTACGTGGCCGATGTGGACCCGCAGACCGGCGCCGCCCTCCTGGATGCCGACGGTAAGGCGCTCACGCACCTGATGCCTTTCGCCGACAAGGTCACCACCGTGGTATACGGCCTTATCCTGGTGACGGTGAACAGTTACGTGCTGGACATGTACATTTCCGGCTCCCAGCAGAGCGTGCAGCTGTTCATCCTCTCTTCCCAGTACGAAAAGATTGCCGATGCCATCACGCACGACCTGCACCGCGGCGTCACCGTGCTGGACGGCAAGGGCTGGTACACCAAGCAGGACACCAAGGTGCTCATGGTCCTTACCCGCAAGACGGACCTGAACCTGCTTCTGCGATACATCAAACAGATAGATTCCGCGGCCTTCCTGTCCGTTAGCTCCGTGAACGGTGTATACGGCAAGGGCTTCGATACCATCAAGAAATAGCTCATTGAAATAAGGGATATAAGCCCGGGTACTACCGTACTGAACGAATGAACCTGCTATTTTTGTCGGTGGGTCTCATCGCTGCGACGGCGGTGGCTGTGGCGGTTTGGTTGTTCCTGCGCCTGCGCAAGATGAGGGCCCCTCATCGGCCTGCCCGGGATGGGCAGGGCTTTCCTCCTGCGGCTCCCGTTTCGGGAACCCAGGTGTCGGACTTCGAAATGTTGGCGATCGATCAATTCCTTTACGACAAGGTTTGCAGGTACATGACGGAACACAAGCCCTTCCTGGTGGATTCCTTCTCCCTCCAGGATTTGGCCAATGCCCTCTATACCAACAGAGTATATCTCTCCAAAACCATCAACCACTATTCCGGAAAGAACTTCAGGCAATTCCTGAACTATTACCGGGTCATGTATGCCATGGACCTGTTCCGGAACAATATGAGCCTGCGGGTAAGTGAGCTGGCGGAGCTTTCCGGCTTCCATTCGCCCACTTCCTTTTTCCAGAGTTTCAAGAAGGTGATGGGGGAGGCGCCCAGTGAATGGTGCGCCCGTGTGAGGGAGAAATACAGAAGGAAAAGATAACAAATAACGCCCGGGCTTTATCCCTTTATCCCTTTCCAGCTTGCTGGAACAGGGGCGGTTACATCCACTTCGGTCTTCTTGACGGGGTGGATGAACTGTATATGGCGGGCCAGGAGCGATATGCCTCCGTCCGGATTGGACCGCCGGGCCCCGTACTTGAGGTCTCCCTTGATGGGACAGCCCATGTGGGAGAGCTGGCAGCGGATCTGGTGATGCCGGCCGGTGAACAGTTCCACTTCCAGCAGGAAATACCGTTCCGTCTTCTGGATCAGGGTGTATTTGAGACGGGCCTCCTTGCCGGTTTTGGAAACATAGGATTTGTTCTGGGACTCGTTGCGGGTGAGACAGTCCGTGAGGATGTCGCTCTCCTTGGGCGGCTGGTTGGCGGTGAGGGCCCAGTAGGTCTTGTGGATTTCCCCCTTCCGGAGCATATCGTTAAGCCGTTCCAGGGCCTTGGAGGTTTTGGCAAAGACGGTGACGCCGCTTACGGGCCTGTCCAGCCGATGGGGCACTCCCATGAACACCTGTCCGGGTTTTCCGTCCCGCTGGGCGATGAAGGCCTTGAGGGTTTCACTCAGGGGTTCGTCGCCCGTCTTGTCTCCCTGCACTATCTCTCCCGTCCGCTTGTTGAAGATTAGCAGATGGTTGTCCTCGTACAGGATCCGTCCTTCCAGGTCCTGGTATTCATCCGTGCCGATAGTCCTGTAAATGCCCATAACGCCTGCAAAGATAACACTTTTCCTTTGCTTTATTCCGGGAAAGGTGTATATTTGCACCATTATGAAGAAGATTATAGTTATTATCGGCGTATTGCTTACCGTCCTTTCCTGCGGCTCTTCCCGTCAGGCTTCCGCATCCCAGGATGCTTCCTACGATATCGGCTACGGCAATCAGGTCAAAGACCAGATGACCACCTCCGTGTCCAAGGTTAAAGGGACCAAGCAGATGGAAACCTATTCCACTATCTTTGAGATGATCCAGGGCCGCTGCCCCGGCGTGCAGGTAAACGGTGAACACGTGATCATCCGCGGCATCGGCACCAATTCCAATGTTACGGATCCGCTCTATATCGTGGACGGCGTGCAGGTAACGGATATCAGCGGCATCCCTCCCAGCTCCGTGGATAGCATAGAAGTGCTCAAAGACGCCGCTTCCGCCTCCATTTACGGAGCCCAGAGCGGCAATGGTGTAATCATCATTACTACCAGGACAAAGTAATCCCTAGCGGATAAAGTTCGTGAATTCCGCCTTCTCTTCTCTGGAGGGGGCGGATTTTCCGTCTCCAGTGTGGATCTTCTCTAGCAGCCAGGCCAGGTTGTTGCCCAGGGTGCGCATGGTCTGCATGCCCTCCTTGTCCAGCTTCACCTCTCCCTTCGCGGCACCATAGGCGATGTTCCAGTACTGGGAAGTCACAAGCGGCATGTTCATCATCTCGAACATCATGTTCATGGTCTGCAGGGTGGCCGTGGCGCCGCCTCTGCGGCAGATGGCCACCGCTGCGGCCGGCTTGTTCTGCACCAGATGCCCCGCCGAGTAGAATAGGCGCTGCATCACGGCCAGGATGCCGCCGTTGGGCTGTCCGTAATAGACGGGCGTGCCGATAACTACGGCATCTGCATCGGCCAGTTTGCGGGCTATCTCGTTGCAGGGATCGTCGTCAAAGACGCAGCCCTTGCCGCCGTTCCGCCGGCAGCCGCCGCAGTTGATGCACATCCTCACGGGCTTGTTGCCAATCTGGTAGATTTCCGTCTCAAGGCCGTGCGCTTTGAGCTGTTTCTCAATCTCCTGCAGGGCGCAGAAGGTGTTTCCATCGGCCCGGGGACTGCCGTTGACCAGCAGGACCTTTTTCTTTCGTGCGTCTTTTTCTTCTTTCATCATGGCCGATGCCGATGAGCCGAGCACCGCCGTCCCTGCCGCCGCCAGGGCTGCCGTCTTTATGAATGACCTTCTCATCATGACAGTCAATTGCTTGAGTTTTAGTTCTATGCGAAGATAGTTAATTCCCCGGGAATTGCCAAATGCTTCCCAAGTGCAATTTAGGCCGTTTTTGCACTTGGGACGTGGTCTTTGGTGGCCGCCAAGTGCAATTTGGGCCGTTTTTGCACTTGGGGACAAAAAAAGCCCCGCATGAAGCGAGGCTTTATGTCTGGATGACTGGACTTGAACCAGCGACCTCCTGGTCCCTAACCAGGTGCGCTACCAACTGCGCTACATCCAGAAGAATGGACCGCAAATTTACGACTTTTTCCAATAAAAGCAAAAAATTTGCGGTCTTTTTTCCTTAGAAGGCTGCAATCAGCTCCTCGTTGGAGTAGGCATCGGCCCCGTAGCAGGTCTTCAGGTAGGCCAGGCCGCCCTGATAGTCCTCTTCGGTGAAGGAGTTGGTTGCCTCTTTGGCCACCACCACGTCATAGCCCAGGCAATAGGCGTCGGCCGAGGTGTGGCGGCAGCACATATGCGTGTGCAGGCCGGTGATGATCACGGTCTTTACGCCCAGCTCCTTGAGGAGGATGTCCAGGTCCGTCTGGAAGAAACCGCTGTAGCGGCGCTTGGGTACTACATAGTCCTTGCTGGAGACGTTGAGTTCCGGAATCACTTCCGCGCCGGGGGTGCCTTTGATGGCGTGGTCGCCCCAGATCTGGAGTTCCCGGTCGATGCCGGGCAGGTGGCAGTCGTTGCAGAAGATAACGGGAACCCCCTTCTCGCGGGCTGCATCCAGCAGTTGGACGGTGGCGGGGACGATTTCACGGGCGCGGTCGCAGCCGAGAGCGCCGGTAACAAAGTCATTGAGCATGTCAACGACCAGGATGGCAGGATGGTTGAGTTTTTCCATTTTTCAATAAAAGCAATTATGTGGTTTGACTTCTATACAAGTTCAATGCCAGCGGCGCGGCAACTGACCCGCATTTCTTCCGGCCAGATGGCCGACTGGATTTCGCCGATATGGGCTTTCCTCAAAAGGAACATGCAAAGGCGGGACTGGCCGATACCCCCGCCGATGGTCTGCGGCAGTTTCCCTTCCAGCAGCTGCCTGTGGAAATAGAGCTCCTCTTTCCAGAGCTGGCCGCGTTCGGAAAGCTGGCGGTGCAGGGTTTCGGCATTGACGCGGATGCCCATCGAGGAGATCTCAAAGGCGCTTTCCAGGATGGGATTCCAGAGGAGGATGTCTCCGTTAAGGTCCCAGTCATCGTAGTCTGCGGCGCGGCCGTCGTGCCACTGCCCGTTGGACAGTTTCCCGCCGATTCCCTGGATGAAAACAGCCCCGTACTCCTTTGCAATGGCGTTTTCCCGCTCTTTGGGCGTCAGGCCCGGATAGCGCTGAAGGAGCTCTTCGGCCGATATGAAGAAGATCTCCTCCGGCAGCATGGGGGTAATCTGCGGGAATTCCACGTACAGCTTGTTCTCCGTTACCTTTACGGCTTCGTAGATGCGGCGGACGGTCTTGTGGAGGAACTCCGTGGTGCGCTGCTGGGGAAGCATCACCTTCTCCCAGTCCCACTGGTCCACATAGATGGAATGGATGTTGTCCAGCTCCTCGTCCGGGCGCAGGGCGTTCATGTCCGTGTAGATACCGCGGCCGGGCTCTACGCCCAGCTCGGCCAGTTTCAGGCGCTTCCATTTGGCCAGGGAGTGCACCACCTCGGCCTGCTGCTCCGCCAGGGATTTGATGGGGAAATGCACCGGGCGCTCCACGCCGTTAAGGTCGTCGTTGATACCGGTCCCGGAGAGCACCACCATGGGGGCGGTTACCCGCAGCAGGGCCAGCTGGGCGCTCAGGTTCACCTGGAACATGTCTTTAACGGCCTTGATGGCCTTTTCCGTCTGTTCCGTGCCGCCCAGCAGGTTCCTATAGTTTTTTGGAATATAGAGTGACATAATTTTTACTTCTTGGACTACAAAGATAAGCATTTGATAGAGAAAATTCTAAAAATTTTTATTATGTTTGCAGGGTTAACGGACTTAATCAGATGATAGTTATGAAGTTTGGCGGTACTTCCGTAGGAACCGCCGCAAGAATCAAGGAAGTGGCCGCCCTGGTCTCCAGCCGGCCCGGATGCCCTTTCGTGGTGCTCTCCGCCATGTCCGGCGTCACCAATATGCTGGTGGAAATTGCCGGCTATCTGTATAACCGCAATCCGGATAGTGCCCGTGAAACCATCAAACGCCTGGAAGCCAAGCACCTGCAGGTGGCAAAAGAGTTGTTGGGAGACGCATCGGCCGATGCCTTCATCCGCGACACCTTCGCCGGAGTATCGGCCCTTACGAGGGAATTCTTCGGCCCGGTGCAGGAGAAAACCATCCTGGCCCAGGGAGAACTCCTTTCCACCCAGCTGATGACCCTTTACCTGCAGAAGCAGGGGGTTAACGCGGAGCTCCTGCCGGCACTGGACTTCATGCGCCTGGACGACAGGGGGGAACCGGATCAGGATTATATCCGGGAGCACCTGCTGCCCAAACTGGAAAGCGGGGCCCATCTGTACCTGACCCAGGGCTTCATCTGCCGGAACCTGCGCGGCGAGGTGGACAACCTCCAGCGGGGCGGCAGCGACTATACGGCTTCCCTGGTTGGCGCAGCCATCGGCGCAGAGGAGATTCAGATCTGGACGGACATCGACGGCATGCACAACAACGACCCCCGCGTGGTGGATGGGACCAGCGCCGTGCGGCACGTACATTTTGACGAGGCCGCCGAACTGGCCTACTTCGGAGCCAAGATCCTGCACCCCACCTGCATCCAGCCGGCCAAGTTCGCCAACATCCCGGTGCGGCTGCTGAACACCATGGAGCCATCGGCCCCGGGTACCCTCATCGACAACAATCCCGAGCCCGGCACCATCAAGGCCGTGGCCGCCAAAGACAATATCACCGCCATCAAGATCAAGAGCTCCCGGATGCTGCTTGCGCACGGTTTCCTGCGCAAAGTGTTCGAAATCTTCGAGAGTTACCGGACCTCCATCGACATGATCTGCACTTCGGAGGTGGGTGTCTCCGTGACCATCGACGACACCCGCTACCTGAGCGAAATTGTCCACGACCTCAAGCGTTACGGAACCGTGACGGTGGACCTGGACATGTGCATCGTGTGCGTGGTGGGCGATATGGACTGGGAGAACCTGGGCTTCGAATCCAGCGTGCTGGCCGCCGTGAAGGACATCCCGGTGCGCATGGTGAGCTACGGCGGAAGCAATTACAACATTTCGCTGCTGGTGCGGGAAGAGGACAAGGCCAGAACCCTTAAGGCCCTGAGCCATCAGCTGTTCGCCTCATGCTAAAGGGAGAATACCCGCTGGAGCGGTTCCGGGACCTCCGGACGCCGTTTTACTATTACGATACCGCATTGCTGCAAAGGACTTTGGAAACCGTCCGCGCAGCATTGCAGGACCGCCCGTCGTGGGAAGTCCATTATGCGGTGAAGGCCAACCGGAACCCCGTGCTGCTGCGGCAGATAGCAGCGGCGGGGCTGGGTGCGGACTGCGTGAGCGGCGGGGAAATCCAGGCCGCGCTGGACGCGGGTTTTGCACCGGAAGGCATCGTCTATGCCGGCGTGGGAAAGGCCGATTGGGAGATCCGTCTGGGCCTGTCCAAAGGCATCTGCCGCTTCAATGTGGAATCCGAGGCCGAACTGGAGGTGATTGCGGATATGGCGGCGGAGATGGGCCTGGTGGCTCCGGTGAGCTTCCGGGTGAATCCAGACATAGGCGCGCATACCCTCTCCGGCATCACCACCGGGCTGGCGGAGAATAAGTTCGGCATCTATCATGGCAGCGTGGAGCCCGTAATCCGGCGGGCCCTGCAGATGCCGTCGGTCCGTTTCCTGGGACTGCATTTCCATATTGGCTCGCAAATCCTTGACATGCAGGATTTTGTGATGCTGTGCAACCGTATCAACGGCCTTACTGAACAGCTGGAACGGGGCGGAATCCCGGTGGAGGACATCAACGTGGGTGGCGGCCTGGGAATAGAATACGGCCACCCGAACCACCTGCCGATGGCCGATTTTGAAAGCTATTTCGGCACCTTCAAGCGCCACCTGCAGGGTCATCGGCCCGTCCGATTTGAACTGGGCCGAAGCCTTATCGCCTCCTGTGGTACGCTCATTTCCAGGGTGTTATATGTGAAGGAAGGCCTGTCCCGCCGCTTTGCCATCCTGGACGCCGGGATGAACGACCTGGTGCGCCCGGCCATGTACCACGCCGCCCACCGGATAGAGAACCTTTCTTCCGACGGCCCGGAGCAGGCCTACGACGTGGTGGGACCCATCTGCGAGAGTTCCGATGTCTTTGGCAAGGACGTGGTCCTGAACGAATGCCGCCGCGGCGATTTCGTGGCCCTCCGCTCCGCCGGTGCCTACGGTGAATCCATGGCCTCCACCTACAACGGCCGTCCGCTCCCGGGAAGCGTTTTCAGTGAAAATCCGGCCGAAGAGTAATCGCAGCCCGGCCTCCCAAGTGCAAAAACGGCCCAAAATGCACTTGGCAAGCACCAAAGACCACGTCCCAAGTGCAAAAACGGCCCAAAATGCACTTGGCGGTTAGGGCAGGAGGACCTGGCGGATGAACGGGGTCTGGTACTGGTAGGCCAGGCGGGTGAGGTCCCAGCCGGGGTGGGTGAGAAGGAGGGCGGCCTTTTTCCCAAGCGTTATGGAACCGTATTCGGCGCTGATGCCCATGGCGTAGGCGCTGTTGAGCGTGACGGCGTTGAAGGCTTCCACGGGGGTGAGGCGCATCTTGATGCAGCCCTGGGCCATCACGAAACGCATATCTCCGCAGGGAGAGGAGCCGGGATTGTAGTCGGAAGCCAGCGCCACGCCCAGGCCGGCCTTGATGAAGTCCTTGGCCCGGCCGTAGGGAAGCCCCAGGAAGAAGGAAGAGCCGGGCAGCATCGTGGGCATGGTCCGACTGCCTTTGAGCGCTTCAATTTCGGCCGAGGTGGTGCGCTCCAGATGGTCCACGGAAAGCGCCCCGTGCTTTACGCCCACCTGCACGCCGCCGCTCACAGCCAGTTCGTTGGCGTGGATCTTGGGGGTGAGCAGGTGTTCCGCGGCCCGCAGGATCCGCTCCGTGTCTTCCACCGTGAAGAAGCCCTCGTCGCAAAAGACGTCCACAAAATCGGCCAGCCGGGCCGCCTCCGGAATAAGGCCGATAACCATTTGGACGTAGTCTTCGTGCGAATAGCCCCGGCCGATGGCGTGGGCCCCCAGGAAGGTGCTTTTCACGCAGGCGGGGACGCTGTGGCGGATGCGGTCGATGACCCGCAGCATCTTCAGTTCCCCTTCCGGGCACAGTCCGTAGCCGCTCTTGATTTCCATGGCCACGGTGCCCTTGTCCATCATTTCCCGCACCCGGCTCATGGACTGGGTGTACAGCTGCTCTTCCGAAGTCCGGTTGAGCAAGTCGCTGGAATTGAGGATGCCGCCGCCGCGGGCGGCGATCTCCTCGTAGCTGAGGCCGTTGATCTTGTCCAGGAACTCCCCGTCCCGGCTGCCGGCATACACCACGTGCGTATGGCTGTCGCAGAAGCCGGGCATGATCATGCCCCCTTCGGCGTCTAGAGATTCTTCGCTGCGCTCAGAAGGACAGGAGGACATGGGGCCGAAAGCGGCAATGCGGCCGTCCTCGATGGACAGCCAGGCATTCTCCAAAACGCCCGTCTCGCCCTGTGCGGCACCCTCCTTCCGGAGAACGCCTTCCGGAACGATGCCCGCCAATTTTCCTATATTCTTTATTATCATATCGATATTATTCTCTAAGTTTTTCTTCAAAAGCCCATGGCCACCCTCGGCCCTGTAAGAGGGAGAAAGCAAGCTTTCGGGGGTCGCGAAGCGACGGTCTTTGAAGAAAAAGCTTAGAGATACTGTTCGTTCCGGATAAACTCAATGGACTTTTCTATGAGCGGATGCATATAGGTATCGTGCTCAACGAAAGGTACTTGCTTGCGGTAATCGGTGAAGATGCGTTCCAGGATAGGGGAGGACTTGGCCGGACGGCGGAACTCCAGTGCCTGGGCGGCGTTGAAGAGCTCTATGGCCAGCACCCTTTCCACATTGTCCACTACCCGCACCAGTTTGGTGGCGGCGTTGGAACCCATGGAAACGTGGTCTTCCTGACCCTGGGAGGAAGGAATGGAGTCGCAGGACGCAGGCCAGCACAGGCCCTTGTTCTGGCTCACGATGCTGGCGGCCGTGTACTGCGGAATCATGAATCCGCTGTTGAGGCCGGGTTCGGTGACCAGGTATTTGGGCAGGCCCCGGAGCCCGTGTATCAACTGGTAAGTGCGTCTTTCAGAGATACTTGCCAGTTCGCTCATGGCAATGGCCAAAGAGTCCATGGGGATGGCGATGGGCTCGCCGTGGAAGTTGCCGGCCGATATAACCATATCCTCGTCCGGGAAGATGTTGGGGTTGTCGGTGGCCGAGTTGATCTCGTTCTCAATCACGGATTTGACATAGAGGATGTTGTCCTTTACCGCACCGTGCACCTGCGGGATGCAGCGGAAGCTGTAAGGGTCCTGCACATGCTCCTTGGGCCTGTTGATAAGTTCGCTCCCTTCCAGGATCTTCATGAAGGATTCTCCCGTAAGGATCTGTCCCACATGCGGACGGAGCTTGTGCGTGAGCGGGAGGAAGGGTTCGATGCGGCCGTCGTAGGCGTCGAGGGACATGGCGCCGATGCGGTCGGCCCACTTGCTCAGGCGCATGCTCTTGATGAGGCACCAGATGGCGTGCGCGCTCATGAACTGCGTGCCGTTCAGAAGCGCCAGGCCCTCCTTGCTTTGCAGGGTGATGGGCTCCCAGCCCTTTTCGGCCCATACTTCGGCGGCGGGACGGACTTTGCCCTTGTACAGGACTTCGCCCATGCCGATGAGCGGGAGGCTCAGGTGGGCCAGCGGCGCCAGGTCTCCGGAAGCCCCCAGGGAGCCCTGCTGGTACACCACCGGCAGCACATCCTCGTTGAACATGTCAATAAGGCGCTGCACGGTCTTGAGCTGGGCGCCGGAATGGCCGTAGGAGAAGTTCTGGACCTTCAGGAGCAGCATCAGTTTCACAATCTCCGGCCGGACGGTCTCTCCGCTGCCGCAGGCGTGGGACATCACCAGGTTATGCTGGAGCTGGCTCAGGTCTTCTTTGGAAATACTTACGTTATACAGGGAGCCGAAACCGGTGGTGACGCCATAGATGGGGCGGTCCAGGTCTTCCATCTTGCGGTCCAGGTACTCACGGCATTTCACAATGGCGGCCGTGGCTTCCTGCGACAGCATGATCTTCTCGTTGCTTTCGATGATTTTTTTCAGTCTCTCCAGGGAGAGATGGGCATGGGATATGGGATGCATATTAAGCTAAAGTTTTTCGGATTAATCTTTCATCGGCCAAGTGGGGGAGGGTGACCTTGAGCCCCGGGGTGCGGGCCATTTCGCGCTCGATGGCGAAGCGGGCGCCTTCGTTCCGGGCCCAGCTGCGGCGGGCTATGCCGTTGTTCACGTCCCAGAACAGCATTTCGCGGATGTGGCGGTCGGAATCGGCCGATCCGTCGATGACCATGCCGAAGCCGCCGTTCATCACTTCGCCCCATCCTACGCCGCCGCCGTTGTGGATGCTCACCCAGGTGGCGCCGCGGAAGCCGTCGCCGATTACGTTCTGCACGGCCATGTCGGCGCAGAAGCGGCTGCCGTCGTAGATGTTGGAGGTTTCGCGGAAGGGGGAGTCCGTGCCGGAAACATCGTGATGGTCCCTTCCCAGCACGATGGGGGCCGATATTTCTCCTTTCCTGATGGCCTCGTTGAAGGCGAGGGCTATCTTGGTGCGGCCTTCGCAGTCGGCATAGAGGATGCGCGCCTGGGAGCCCACCACCAGGTGGTTCCTTCCGGCTTCCTCAATCCAATGGATGTTGTCCCGCATCTGTCCGGCAATCTCCGCGGGGGCTTCGGCGGCCATCTCCGTGAGCACCTTCACCGCCAGGGCGTCGGACTTGGCCAGGTCTTCCGGCCTTTCGCTCATGCACACCCAGCGGAACGGGCCGAAACCATAGTCGAAATACATCGGTCCCATGATGTCCTGCACGTAGGAAGGGTAGAGGAAAGAGCCGTCTTCCTTGAGGATGTCGGCCCCGGCGCGGGAACTTTCCAGGAGGAAGGCGTTGCCGTAGTCGAAGAAATACATGCCCTTGGCCGTGAGGCGGTTGATGGCTGCCACATGGCGGCGCAGCGAGGCCTGGACCGCTTCCTTGAAGGCGGCGGGGTCTTCGGCCATCATCTTCTTGGATTCCTCCAGGCTGTAGCCCACGGGGTAGTAACCGCCGGCCCAGGGGTTGTGGAGCGAGGTTTGATCGCTGCCCAGGTCCACGTGGATGCCTTCATCGGCCAGACGCTCCCACAGGTCCACCACATTGCCCACATAGGCCAGGGAAACCACTTCCTTGGCTTCCACGGCCTTGCGGATGCGGGGGATGAGCTCGTCCAGGTTATTGTGGAGCTCGTCCACCCAGCCCTGCAGGTGGCGCTTTTCGGCCGCCTTGGGGTTGATCTCGGCCGTTACGCTCACAACGCCGGCGATGTTGCCGGCCTTGGGCTGGGCGCCGCTCATGCCGCCCAGGCCTGCCGTCACGAAGAGCTTGCCTGCCGGGCTGCCGCCTTGTTTTCGCGCCGCATTCATCACCGTGATGGTGGTGCCGTGTACGATGCCCTGCGGGCCGATGTACATGTAGCTGCCGGCGGTCATCTGGCCGTACTGGCTCACGCCCAGGGCGTTGAAGCGCTCCCAGTCGTCCGGCTTGGAGTAGTTGGGAATGACCATGCCGTTGGTCACGATTACGCGCGGGGCGTCCTTGTGGCTGGGGAACAGGCCCAGCGGATGGCCGGAGTACATCACCAGCGTCTGTTCGTCCGTCATGGTGGCCAGGTACTGCATCACCAGCCGGTACTGTGCCCAGTTCTGGAAGATGGCGCCGTTGCCGCCGTAGATGATGAGTTCGTGCGGATGCTGGGCCACCCTCTCGTCCAGGTTGTTCTGGATCATGGCCATGATGGCCGCAGCCTGGCGGCTCTTGGCGGGGTACTCGTCCATCGGCCTTGCATAGATCTTATAGGAAGGCCGATAACGGTACATGTAGATGCGCCCGTAGGCTTTGAGCTCTGCGGCAAACTCCGGAGCCAGCTGCGCGTGCAGCGCTTCCGGGAAGTAGCGGAGGGCGTTTTTCAGGGCCAGCACCTTCTCCTCCGGCGTAAGGATATCCTTCCGCTTGGGGGCGTGGTTGATTTCCTTGTCATAAGGCTTGGCTTCCGGCAGCCGGTCGGCCGGGATTCCGGCCAGTATTTCTTCTTGAAAGGTCATTATTCTATGTGGTTATTAACTGCTTCCAATATTTGTTCTTCCAGTTCCAGGGCCTCGCGGACAATTTCCTTGGCGCGGATGAGCAGAGGTTCGGCCGGCGCTTTGTCCTGGAGCGAAGAGGCGTTGATGCGAACGTTCAGGGCGGCGCCGCGGATGCCGGCTACGGCGGCCAGGGCGGCCACACCGGCGTCGGAGGCCGATGCGGGATTTCCCTTCTGCGCCATCTGCAGGGCCAGCGGAAGGGCCTTCAGGGAGGTTTCCATGGTCTTCAGGGGAACCTGTGCCGCGTAGAGGGTGGCCTCTTCCAGCGCCTTGTCGCGGGCGGCCTTCTCATCGGCCGTCCCCTTGGGCATGGAGAAACAGTCCATGATGCGGTTGAAGGCAGCGGTGTCTTCGTCTATGAGGAGGAGGAGTTCGTCCAGGAGTTTCTGGCCCTCTTCCGCTACGTCGGAGAACTCTTTCCAGCGCTCATCCCAGCCGCGTTTGTGGGCCGACAGGTTGGCCACCATGGTGGCGAGGGCCGCTCCGAAGGCGCCCATGCAGGCGCTCACGGAGCCGCCGCCCGGGGCTGCGCTTTCCGATGCGGTCTCGCGGGTGAAGCCTTCCACCGTCATCTGGGCCAGGCCGTCCTTGCGGTCTTCCATCAGATACTCAATCACTTTCTCGCGCGGGTTGAAGGGCTTCAGGTCGTCCAGCGACATGGACTTGACGGCAATCTTCACAATCTCCTCTTCGCTGATACCCAGGGAACGCTGCTGTTTCTCCAGATAGTATCGGCCTGCTTCCAGCAGCACCCGTTTGGGCACCAGCCCCACGATTTCCACGCCGGTGACCTTGAGTCCCCGGGCGGCTGCGGCGCGGCAGACCTCCTCGTAGGCGATATGCAGGGGCGTCACGTCAATGTCCGTAATGTTCATGGACACTTGCGCAATACCGTATTCGTCTATGTACCAGCCGATTGCCTTGCATCCCTTGAGGGTGCCGGGAATCCAGATCTGCTGTCCGTTTTCGTCCTTCAGGAGCTTTCCGGTGAGGGAGCCGCCCTCGCGGGCCTTCCGGCCCTTTTCGCGCACGTCGAAAGCCACGGCCATGGCTCGGCGGGTGGAGGTGGTGTTCAGGTTGAAGTTGACGGCTACCAGGAAGCCCCGGGCGCCCACGTTGGAGGCTCCGGCCCTGGCGGCCACCTCGTCGAAGGCCCCGCCGAAGTCCGGCATCCTCTCCGGATCGGCCATTTTCTCCGGCAGCGCCTCGTATTCCCCGGCGCGGCACACGGCCAGGTTCCGGCGTTCCGGCTTCTGGGCGGCGGCTTCGTAGCAGTAGCAGGGGATGCCCAGCTCCTCGTACATGCGCCAGGCCAGTTTGCGGGCCCTCTCGGCACATTCCTCCAGGGTTACCCCGCTCACGGGAATGAGCGGAAGCACGTCCGTGGCGCCGCTTCTTGGGTGTGCGCCGTGGTGATGCCGCATGTCAATGAGTTCCTGGGCCTTCCTGGCACCCTGGAAGGCCGCCTCGCAAACGGGGTCCGGTTCTCCCACGAAGGTTACCACTGTGCGGTTGGTGGCCTCTCCCGGGTCCACGTCCAGCACCTTCACGCCTTCCACCGCGGCGATGGCGGCGACTATGGCGTCAATTACCTGTTTGTTACGCCCTTCACTGAAGTTGGGTACGCATTCGATTACTTTTTTCATATTTTGGTTACTACTTATTACTAATTTGGCCTATAAAGTTAACAATTATTTATGAAAGGAAAAATAGAAAAATGTCGCGGATTTCCAAATCCTGGCAATTTTGCCAAGATTGGGCGGCTTGGAAGCTTGTCCCTATCTTGCCGAAAATTAGAAGAGTTATGGAGAAAAGAGAGAAATCCCAAAGAGAACGCCTGCTGGAAGAGACGGCCGGCGTATGTGTGTACTGCGGTCACCCCCTTACCGTGGAAACCATGGAAACGGACCATATTGTTCCCAAATCCAAGGGCGGTACCGGAGATTATCTTAACAAGGTGTGCGCCTGCGGCTGCTGCAACGCCGCCAAGGCCAACCTGGACATCCGGGGCTTCCTGGCGGGCTTCAGCGGCCGGCGCAGGAGGCACTATGAAAACCGGCTGGACACCCTGGTGGAGCAGGGAAGGATGTCGGCGGAAAAGCGGGCATTGCTGTCGGATTTCCAGGAGGAGGAACCTTTCCCGGAGAAGCCCTTCCTGGGTGTTCGCGGCACCGTCCTGTTCTGCATTCAACTATGTTGAACTGCCATTCTGTCAGTACAGGCGGGTTGGCAGGCATTTTGAAGAAAAGCGGCCGGTAATTCTATTGGATTATGGCAGAAAAGAAGAAAAACAATAAACCGGAAGTGCCCGATAATAAGAAACTGGCCGCTCTGGAAGCCCGGATAGAGGGCTTGAACGAGCAATTGGAAGAGATTCAGAAGAAAGAGTCGGATGCAAAGGCCGACTACCTGCGCCTGATGGCAGAATTTGACACGTTCCGCCGCCGTACGGCAGAGGAAAAGCTGGCCCTGGTGAGTTCGGCATCGGCCGATGTAATCAAGGGCCTTCTCCCCATCCTGGACGACTGCGAGATTGCCCTTTCCGCCCTGGAGAAGAGCGCGGACAGCGAGGCGGCCAAGGCCGGCACGGAAATGATTTTCGGCAAACTCAATACTTTCCTCAAGGGGAAGGGCCTGGAGCGTATAGATGCCAAGGGGAAAGATTTCGATACGGAACTGCACGAGGCCGTAACCACCTTCCCGGCCCCCTCGGAGGACATGAAGGGAAAGGTGATAGACGTGGTGCAAACCGGATATACCCTGGGCGGAAAGGTTATCCGCTATGCTAAAGTGGTTGTAGGCGCATAAGTTATGGCAAAGAGAGACTACTATGAGGTCCTGGGGGTGGACAAGAAGGCATCGGCCGATGAAATCAAGTCCGCGTACCGGAAACTGGCCCTCAAATGGCACCCGGACCGTTGGGTAAACGGCTCGGACGCGGAGAAAAAGACCGCCGAGGAGAATTTCAAGGAGGCGGCCGAGGCCTATTCCGTGCTCAGTGACCCGGACAAGCGCGCCAAGTACGACCAGTTCGGTTTTGCCGCAGACCAGATGGGAGGCGGCGCCGGCGGCTTCGACTTTGGCGGAATGGATATCAACGACTTCCTCCGGAACATCTTCGGGGGAGGTTTCGGCTTTGATTTCGGCGGCGGCTTCGGCGGTTTCAGCGGTTTTGGCGGCGGATCGGCGGACCAGCAGCAGCGTGTGCTGCGGGGCCGGGACATCCGTACCAGCGTTAAGCTCACCCTGGAAGAGATAGCCAACGGCTGCGAGAAGGAAGTGACCATCGAAAGGAACCGTCCCTGCCCGGACTGCAACGGCCGGGGCGCCAAGAGCGAGGCCGATATTAAAACCTGCCCCACCTGCGGCGGCCAGGGACGCGTGCGTCAGCAAACCCGCAGCCTCTTCGGCGTGGGTTATACCATCGGCACCTGTCCGCAGTGCCAGGGAGAAGGCAAGATCATCTCCAATCCCTGCCGCCGTTGTGGCGGTACCGGTCTGGAACGCCGGCGGGAGACCGTCAAGGTCCGCATCCCTGCCGGGGTGGAGGATGGCATGCAAATCACCGTCCGCGGGGAAGGCCATGCCGCTCCGCACGGCGGCGTGAACGGAGACCTGCTGGTTGTAATCAACGAGGTGGCCCATCCGCAGCTGCAGCGGGAAGGCAATAACCTGTTCTATACCAGGATCATTTCCGTGCTGGATGCCATGCTGGGCTGCGAGGTTTCCATCCCTTGCCTGGACGGCAGTTACAAGGTGAAAGTGGAGCCCGGTACCCAGTCCGGGACGGTTGTCAAGCTGCGCGGGAAGGGCCTGCCCAGCGTGCAGGGCTATGGCCGGGGAACCGGAGATTTATACGTAAAGTTCCAGGTTTGGGTGCCCCACAGGCTGTCCCGCGGGGAAAAAGAGGCCCTGGAGCAGATGAGAGGCAGTTCCAGCTTTACGCCGGACCTTACCCGGGAAGACAAGGCCACCTTCGACAAGGTTAAAAATATTTTCTAAAAAATCCCGTAAAAGTTTTGGTAGTTTGCAAATAAGTTGTATCTTTGCAGTCCCAAAATAGACGCAACCTCTTGTCAGGAGCCAAACCACAACGTTGCATAAAGAGATTAGAGAAAATTATGGATTTGATTAAAGTTGCAGAGCAGGCTTTCCAGAATGAGAAAGTTGCTTCCTACCCGGAATTCAAGGCCGGTGACACCGTCACCGTTACCTATAGAATTAAGGAAGGTGATAAGGAGAGACTCCAGAAGTTCCGCGGAGTAGTTATTCAAATGAAAGGTTCAGATCCTTTCACCAAGACCTTCACGGTCCGCAAGGTTTCCGGTGGTGTTGGAGTTGAGAGAATCTTCCCTTTCCAGTCGCCTTTCATTGACAGCATCGAGGTTAACAAGTATGGCAAGGTTCGCCGCGCCCGCATCTTCTACCTCCGTGACCTCACCGGTAAGAAGGCCCGCATCCGCGAGAAAGTCTACGTTGCAGAAAAATAAGGAAGTGGCCTAGCGCCCTCCAAACGGCTCCATAGCTCAATTGAATAGAGCATTTGACTACGGATCAAAAGGTTACAGGTTTGAGTCCTGTTGGAGTCACTTCAAAACCCCTTTGAGAGCATCTCAGAGGGGTTTTTCTTAAAAAATGCACAACGTTTGCACAACGTAAGGGCTATCCCACCTTGCGGATTACATCCTGCAGGCGCTGCAGGAACTTCCCGGCATGGGCGCCATCCATCTGGGTATGATGGAATTGGAAAGAAATGGGCAGATAGTAACGAAAACACTTCTTACGGTATCGGCCCCAAATAATGAAGGGGTTGTTGAAGATGCCGCTGTTCATACCCACTGCTCCATCAATCTCCGTATCAATAATGGCGGAGGTGCCAATGACCATACAGTCCTCTGAAAGATCCCTGTCGGCACAAGTTTCTGCCACTTCTGCCGAGTATTTCAGATACTCTTGGTTGAAAGCCTCCATATCCTCGTTAAACCGGATATCACAGGAATTCACTTCTCCGTTCCTGTTCTTTACAATGGTATTCACGGCTAATGCATCATACTGGACCAGTTTGTCGCCAACAGGCAGTAGATAGAACTCTTTGATGTCAGCCGCTGCCTTGCCGATACACCAGTCCATCAGCATATTGAACTTCAGCCCTCTCCGGCTGACTCTGACAAGCCGCGTTACATCGAGCGTTTTGAAGAAGGTCACCATAGGATTGGGCGCCTTCATCCATAACTCAAGTGCCTGAGCACGCGTGGTTTCTTTGGGATTAACTATTTTTTTCATCTTTCAAATCATGGGGTTTATCGTGCTGCAAATGTAGCAAAAACAGTAATCCCAGCAAAGTAAAGCGACATAATCCTTATATGCGTAATCCAAATCAACAATCCATTATCACATTTTCGGCAGTAATAATTGGGCTAAAATCACATTTTCGAGGGTTTCACAAAAATTATGTTGCTTATAACAAGCATTTTTCTGCAAGAAGTGTTGTTTACGCGCAACACTTTTATTGCGAGCAATTGAAAATCTTGGGAATTCTTTGTTGAAAATCTTGGGAATTTCTTGCTAAATCTCTAAATTTTTCGACGATATAGCGAAAAATAATTCCAAAAGGCGATAACCCTTTGATGCAAGACTATGCAAGTCTCTGAAACCCATTGGTTAATCAGTATGATAGCTGTTGGAGTCACTTCAAAACCCCTTTGAGAGCATCTCAGAGGGGTTTTTCATATAAAATTGTCCCAAAAATGTCCCGAAGAATTTAACTTTATTCATTTTTCTCTTGACTCGTACCCTACGGCATGTATTATCTTTGCAGGTGGATAACAAAAGTGCACGAATTGTTATGGGTAAAAACAAGTTGAAAATCGGGGAGTTTTCCCGCCTGGGCAGAGTGACCGTGAGGGCACTCAGGCATTACGAGGAGATTGACCTGCTCACTCCGGAGATTGTGGACCGGGATACCGGGTATCGCTATTATTCCGTGGGTCAGTTACAGAAGATCTTCAGCATCACCAAACTCAAAAGCATGGGTTATTCGCTGGAAGAAATCCGGGATCTGTGGGACGATGACCAGCATTTCCCTACGGTGGAATCGTTGGAGAAGAAAATCCGCAAGTGTGAGGATGAGTTGGCGGTGCTCAAGGAGCGGAAACGGATGCTCAAGGCGGTGGTGGCTTCCCAAA
>JAEEGH010003450.1_pt1 | contig 41563 bp, 35 predicted proteins | sample 9134181 | NCBI WGS metagenome assembly JAEEGH01 (sample SAMN16246544, study PRJNA631951) | gut metagenome | biome: gut microbiome; feature: rumen; material: DP-attached | host: Bos | place: Iran: Karaj | collected 2018-10 | reverse complement strand
AGACATATGCACCTCAGACATGGGCAAGTGTTCCTGCAGATCACTGGGAACTTTGCAAATACAATGGTGAGATCTATCTTATGCCTGAAGACAACTATGCACAGTGGACAAACCACGGCTGGATCTATCGTCTTGACTGGGCTAAGGAAGCTGGTCTTGCAAATGGCGTTCACAGCTGGGAAGACATGACAACATATGTTATGTGGTGCAAAGAGAACAAGACAGATCTTAAGTATGTTTGGGATTCAGACGGAACACAGTATTCACAGATGGCTAACGGTTGGATCGCATCTCATACAAACTTCGTACCAATTGATGGTATCTGCTCAGGTGCTCTTTGGGGCGGTACAAAGGATGACCTTTATACAATTACTGTTCCTGCTATGACAGAGACAGAGTCACTTGTTGAGTATGCTAAGCTCATGAAGGAATGGGCTGAAGCAGGTGTATGGCCAACAGACGTACTTAACAACACATCAGGAAGTAACCGTGATGAGTTCCGTGTAGGCGATGTTGCTGTAGAACAGCACCACACACAGACATGGACAGATCTTTGCTCAGCTACTCCTGCAAACACAATTTTCCAGGATGATCCGGAAGCTGAAGTAGGATTCTTCTATTGGGGTGAAGAGACTCAGAACGTTGTAGCTCTTTCAATTACACATGGTGCTATGGCTGTTTCTGCAGGAAGTGCAAACCCAGAGCGTGCTCTTATGGTTTATGACCTTCTTAGAAACGATCCTGAGTGCTACAAGCTCTTCTGCTATGGTATTGAAGGAAAGTCATGGGAACTTGATTCTAACGGACTTCGTACAACACCAGCTTCATACAACTCTGAGACAGAGAACATTAACGGTATGACAAACTACTGGTGGGGCAGAAACGACGACCTTGAGATCAAGGACGCTACAAGAAACTGGGATGCTATTGATAAGCTCTATGCTGAATATGACAAGATCAAGATTGACTATCCATATGGTCAGTTCGTTCCTGAAGTAGACAGCATCCAGGGTAAGATTGATAACTGTAACGAGCAGTATACAAACTACATGAAGCAGATTTCCTTCGGTCTTTACAACGGAAGTGCTGAGGATATCGTAGCTGAGATGCAGGCAGCTCTTAAGACAGCAGGTGTTGATGACGTTACAGCAGAGCTTCAGGCTCAGTTCGATGCTCTTTACAAGTAATAACTTGTTAAGCTAAGAACATCCTATAAGCAATTCACAAGGGAATACTGTTAATTAGACAGTATTCCCTTTTTGCTTTAAACAAACGCTTTTTATGATATAATAAACGCTCTGATTTTTGTGCTTTTATCTTTATATATTTATATTTTGTGTGAAAATGTGGATATATAAGGATAAAAACAAGCTTTATAGGAGAGTATATTATGGGAAAATTTGAGATCAAAGATACGTTTATGCTTAACGGAGAACCATTTAAGGTTATATCCGGTTCTTTTCACTATTTCAGAACTGTTCCTGAATACTGGAGAGACAGACTTGAAAAATTAAAGGCTCTTGGCTGCAACACGGTCGAAACATATATTCCCTGGAACCTCACAGAACCTAAAAAAGGTGAATTTAATTTTGAAGGCTTCTGCGATGTGGAAAAATTCATTCAGACTGCCACAGAGCTTGGACTTTATATTATAATAAGACCTTCGCCATATATCTGCGCAGAGTGGGAATTTGGCGGTCTTCCTGCATGGTTGTTAAAAGACAGGAATATGCGCCTTAGAGTAAGCTATAAGCCTTTCCTCGATGCAGTAGAAGATTATTATAAAGTTCTTTTACCAAAGATCACTAAGTACCAGATTGATAATGGCGGAAATATTATTCTCATGCAGATTGAAAATGAGTATGGATATTATGCAAATGATCATGAGTACATGAAGTTCATGTCTGATCTTATGAAAAAATATGGCGTCACAGTGCCGCTTATCACTTCTGACGGACCATACCATGAGAGTTACCGCGGCGGTTATGCTGAGGGAGCTCATCCTACAGGTAACTTCGGCTCTAAGACGGAAGAGAGATTTGATGTCATAAAAGACTATGCAAATGGCGGACCACTTATGTGTGCCGAGTTCTGGGTTGGCTGGTTTGATCACTGGGGCAATGGCGGCCATATGAAGGGCAACCTTGTTCAGAGTACAGAGGACCTCGATAAGATGCTTGAGCTTGGAAATGTCAGCATCTATATGTTTGAGGGTGGCACAAACTTTGGATTCATGAATGGCTCTAATTATTACAACGAGCTCACACCTGATGTTACTAGCTATGATTATGACGGAATCCTTACAGAGGATGGCCAGATCACAGAGAAATATAAGAAATATAAAGAAGTTATTTCAAAGTATGTGGACGTTCCTGAAGTTAAGTTTTCTATGGATATCAAGAGAAAAGCATACGGAAAACTTGAGTGTAAGGAAAAGGTAAGTCTTTTCTCTGTAGTTGATGATCTTAGCACCCCTGTACACCTTCCATACACTGTAAACATGGAGGAGCTTGACCAGAGCTATGGTTACATCCTGTACAGATCAAGACTTCACTCAGAAGCAGGAATTGCCAAGCTTAAATTGTGGGAAACAGCAGACAGGGCTAATGTTTTTGTGGATGAGAATCCTCTTATCACGCTCTATGACCACGAACTTGATGAAGAACATAACATTCCTATGGAGAAGTTCCTTGCTTGCAGTCAGCCTGCGCAGATGCTTGCCGGCAAATTCATGATGGAGAGAGGCTTGACTCCTGAAACTGCAGCGGCTGCGATTGGAGAAGCAGGTCTTTCGACCGGAACTCTTACAGGGCTTAATGAGAAATTTGATGTCCTTGTTGAAAACATGGGACGTGTGAACTTCGGACCTCGTATGGAGACTCAGCGCAAGGGCATAGGCAGATGTGTTCAGATCAACGGACATATCCACAATGATTGGGATATTTATACACTTCCTCTTGATAATGTTGAGAAAATCGATTTTAATAAGGAGTACAAAGAGGGAACACCGGCCTTTTACAGATTCACTTTTGACGTAAAAGAAAAAGGTGATACATTTTTGGACTTTGAAGGATGGGGAAAAGGTGTTATATTCTTAAATGGATTTAATCTTGGCAGGTTCTGGGAGATTGGACCGCAGAAGAGATTATATATCCCTGCACCACTGCTTAAAGACGGCGAAAACGAGATCATTGTCTTTGAGACAGATGGCAAGCATACAGATACTATAGAATTAAAGGATGAGCCTCTCCTTTAATATTCCAGTGAGGAATTATGGATACTAAACTATTAACGCTAACAAACAATTGGAAATTTCACTACGGAGAGTGTGAAGATGCATGGTACAAGGGCTACGATGACAGCAGTTGGGAGGACGTAACTGTTCCTCACGATTTTTCTGTAACTTCACCCTTTTCCAAGGATTATTCAAGTGGAACTGGCTATCTTCGCGGTGGAATAGCCTGGTATAGGATCAGTGTCCGCATTCCTGAGGAATACAGAGGAAAAAAGATCACTCTCGTATTCGATGGTATATATAAAAACAGCTATGTATGGGTCAACAGCTACTTTATGGGCAAAAGACCATACGGCTATTCTGAGATTGCCTATGACATTTCAGGTCAGGCAAGCTTTGGAGATGAACTTACTCAGATCAGCGTCAAAGTTGTTCACACAGACATCGCTGATTCCAGATGGTTTACAGGAAGTGGTATAACACGTAAGGTTACCCTCATGATTTCTGAGCAGGTAGCTCCTGTTGTAGGCGGCGTTTTCTTTAAGTGTGACAGCGTTGAGAAGGACGGAAAGAAGTCTGTTGCCAAGGTTTCTGTCAGAAATGAGATTTACTGCGGCGTGGCCGGCATTGGCAAGAAAAAGAAGACCAAGGTCATTTCACAGAGTACTCTTCTTGACAACGATGGAAAAATAGCCCTTGTAATGCAGGGAGAGCTTTCTGCATCAGAGGGTAAAACAGAAATTATAGATTTATCCGGCTCTTTTAAAAGCCCTAAGCTCTGGGCTCCGGATTCACCATATCTTTATACCTTGGAGACAAGGCTTTCCGTGGATGGAAAGAGCTATCTTGTTGATACCAGAAAAGTGGGAATCAGAACTTTTTCTTTTGACCCTAATAAAGGCTTCTCGCTCAATGGAAAGAGCATGAAATTCAAAGGTGTCTGCGTTCATCATGACGGCGGATGCCTTGGAGCTGCCATGAAAAAAGAGGTCTGGAGAAGACGTCTTGAGCTCCTTAAAAAGTCGGGCTGCAATGCTATCAGATGCAGCCATAATCCTCATATGCCTGAGCTTTATGATCTCTGCGATGAGATTGGCTTTATGATGATGGATGAAGCATTCGATGAGTGGGAAAACCCCAAGAATAAATGGTCTACAGGTCATAACGTGTATCCGCCAAAGCATCAGGGATATTATGAAGATTTCCCAATGTGGCATGAGATTGACCTTCGCACCATGATAAGAAGAGATCGTAATCACCCTTCTGTAATACTCTACAGCATTGGTAATGAGATTGATTATCCCAATGACCCATATTGTCATCCTATGTTCTCTGAGATGACCGGTAACAATGACAACAACAAGCCGGCAGCTGAGAGACAGTACGATGTAAATAAGCCTAACATGGAGAGACTTGCTGTCATAGCAAAAGAGCTTGTGTCCATAGTTAAAGATGAGGATTCTACAAGACCTGTAACTGTTGCAGCAGCATTCCCTGAGCTTTCAACAAGGATTGGATTTATCGATGAGCTTGATGTGGTTGGATATAACTACAAAGAGCACTTGTATGAGCAGGATCACAAGCGTTTCCCTAAAAAGACCTTCATTGGAAGTGAGAATGGTCACAGCCCTGAAGCCTGGAAAGTGGTAAAAGACAATGACTATGTCTGTGGACAGTTCCTCTGGACAGGAATTGATTATTTGGGCGAGGCACAGGGGTGGCCGGTGAGAGGTTCATCTGCCGGATTCATCACTACAGCTGGTTTTGCCAAGGAAGAGTTCTTTGAGAGAAGTAAGCTTTGGGGAGGCGTTGGTCTTACACAAAAGAAATCTGATGAAGTTACAGTTGAGCTTTGGAAGCCTGAGCTTTGCTGTGATATGAACCTTAAATCAGAGTTTATTGAGAACCACAAAGAGATTGGGTACATTTATCAGGTTATAGTAAGGGTTCCTGAAAACCTTCCTGAAAAAGATATTCTTGTACAGGTTACAGGAGCAGGAGAACTGGCAGGAATCGATAACGGAGATCTTTCAGATCTTACACCTTATACAGCCAATTACAGAAAGACTGTAGATGGAAAGCTTGTAATATATATCAAGAGAATGGCTACAGGAAAGATAAACGTGGCAGTTAGAGAAGTGATCGCTGAAAAGTCCAATGTTCTTGCAAAGATAAATATTTGATAATAGAAGGCGTGTGAAAAAAATGATTTTTTCACACGCCTAATTTTTTGCTACCTCTGTCTTAATAATCTACCTTCATCATGCAAAGTCCCTGAGGTGGTGCAGTGGGGCCTGCTTTCTGGCGGTCACAGGCTTCAAGGATTTCTTTTACTGAATCAACAGGGATGTTGCCGTATCCAACTTCTAAAAGAGTTCCAGTGAGGATACGTACCATGTTCTGGAGAAAGCCGTTTCCGTGGAAATATATGCGGATGTAATTGCCACTTTCTTCGATGTTTATGGTGTCTACACAGCGAACAGTTGATTTCTTCATCTTCTTATTGCCACAAAAACTTTTATAATCATGTGTGCCAATGAGGTACTGAGCTGCTTCACGCATTTTGCTGGCGTCAGGCTTTTGGTTTAAGACAGTCACATACTTCCTGTCAAAAACAGGCTTTGAGATGCCATACCATACGGTGTATCGGTAAGTTTTTCCGAGGGCATTGTATCTGGCATGGAATCTGTCAGAGCAGATCCTCACTTCATTTACGCTTATATCCTCGGGAAGATAAGTGTTCATATAGACCTGGATTTCTTCTTCAGTCATGTCAGTATCGAGAATAGCATTGGCTACTGTAGCTCTTGCGTGGACTCCGGCATCAGTTCTTCCTGCGCCTATCACACTGACAGGCGAATCAGCAGGTGCGTTTGTCATCTTGGATAAAACAGTTTCGAGCTTCCCTTGTATAGTCATTTCTTTGCCAGGCTGTTTTTCCCAACCATAGAATCGTGTTCCATCATAACTTATGATAAATTTGTAGTTTCTTTTCATGAAAAACCTCGTAAAATAGTGGTGGACAATAGCAAAAACTAATGCTATTATAGCATACGTTGCACTAAAAAATGTCAGTTCGAGACCTTCCTGACACAAAACAAAACTAAAGGAGAAATTTATGCGTAACACAAAGGTATTATTTATCACTCAGGCTGCAGTGATTGCAGCACTTTATGTCGTTTTGACATTACTTGCAAATGCACTGGGACTTGCTAATCAGGCTGTTCAGGTGCGTTTCTCAGAGGCACTTACTATTCTGCCTTATTTTACACCAGCAGCAATTCCTGGTCTTTTTCTTGGATGCATTCTTAGTAATACACTTACAGGATGTATGTTCCTTGATACAGTATTTGGATCACTTGCAACATTGATTGGTGCGGTTCTTACATATTTGATCGCTAAAAAGGTTAAGAACCCTGTTGCTAAGTGGCTTTGCCCTATTCCACCAATTGTTGCCAATATGATCATTGTTCCACAGGTACTTATGCATGTATATGAAGCTCCTGGAACACTTCTTTTCTTTACACTAACAGTTGGTGCCGGAGAAATTATTTCCTGTTACATTTTGGGAATGATTCTTCTTTTTGTTCTTGAGCCAAGAAAGAACGCTATCTTTGGCCTGAATGACGTAGTTGCATAATAGATTTGAAAGATATTGCTTACTACGCTATAATTTATATTTGGAGCAGGAGTTTTCTGTTCAAATAGATATAATGTGAGGTTCTTATGTCATCAATAATCCAGAATAATCAGGTTTTTAATAATGAGATACCATTTTGCAGAGTTTATAGCATAGAGAGCAAAAAGCAACTGGAAGAAAGATTTCTTGCTCACAGGATTTCCTATTTCATTGAGTGGCAGGATAAGTCTTTTTTACAGAGACTGTTCGACAGAAGCGGAAGCAAGATTGTCTGCACGTTTAAGATCAACAGAGGGGAGATAGCTCGTGCCAAGGCTCTTGCTCAGGGAATAGAGGGAATTAAGTTCAAGGACTATGGCGAGGAGAAAAACACCGAGCGCATTCGCAAGAGAAGCGATTCAGTTGTTAAAGAGAGCGATGGACTTGAGATGCCTGAACTGAAGTTTGAGACCAGTCAGGATGATTATGAAGAGTGAGATAGTTGAAAAGGGGATTAAGTAATCCCCTTTTCTTTTGCTTAAAAAGTAGGAGAAATTATGGCTGAGAAGAAATATAGCGGAAGTAATAAAAAATCATTACCGGGAAAAGAGGCTGCAAATAGAAAAAAGCCCGCCTTCAAGAAGAATAATGAGATCAGAGAAAAATCATCGGCAAAAGAAAACAGTCTGAATAGAAGAACTGATTCCAGACGAAATGATACAGCGCATGCCGCAAGTCGCTGTCCGTATTTTAAGAAGTGCGGTGCCTGTCAGATGATCGACACTCCATATGACAAGCAGCTTAGGCAGAAGCATGCTCATGTTAAGGAACTTCTTGAGCCATATACTAAAGTTGCTTCTTTTGTTGGAATGGAAGAGCCTGAACATTACAGATGCAAGGTTCATGCTGTTTTTACTCATGACAAAAAGGGTAATCCACTTTCAGGAATATATAGAGAGGGAACTCATGAGGTAGTGCCTATTGATTCATGCCTTTTGGAAGATCAGAAGGCAGACGCTATCATAGCAACTATCCGTGGAATGCTTAAATCCTTTAAGATCAAGACATATGATGAGGATAACGGATTTGGCCTTCTTCGCCATGTGCTTATAAGAATTGGTAAGAACACTGGCGAGATCATGGTTGTTCTGGTTACGGTTTCTCCTATTTTTCCTTCCAAGAATAACTTTGTAAAAGCCCTCAGACAGGCTCATCCTGAGATTACAACAATTGTTCTTAATGTAAATGATAAGCAGACCAGCATGATCCTTGGTGATAAGGAAAAGCCAATGTATGGTCCCGGATTTATCTATGATATCTGCTGTGGAATGAAGTTTAAGATAAGTCCTAAATCTTTTTACCAGGTAAATCCTGTTCAGCAGGAAGTTTTGTATAATACAGCGATTGAAATGGCTGAACTTAAAGGTGATGAGGTGGCACTTGACTGTTACTGCGGTGTTGGAACAATTGGAATAATTGCAAGCCCTCATGTTAAAGAAGTTATTGGTGTTGAACTTAACAAGGATGCTGTTAAGGATGCTAACCTTAATGCCAAGATAAACAATATAGATAATATTACTTTTTATAACAATGATGCCACTGTATTTATGCAGCAGATGGCAGCATCAGGAGATAAGGTTGATGTAGTATTCATGGATCCGCCAAGAGCAGGCTCTACACCAGAGTTCATTGAATCGCTTAAAATCCTTTCACCCAAGAAGGTAGTTTACATATCTTGTAGTCCGGATTCTTTAGCCAGGGATTTGGGCATACTAAAAAAGAATGGCTTCAATGCAAAGAAGGCCATTCCTGTGGACATGTTCCCTTTTACAAGGTCGATAGAGACGGTTGTCTTGCTTTCCAAGGATGAGATACCAGGTAAAAGGTAAAATAGCACCAATTAAGAGTAATATTGGAAAAAGCTTTTCTCACGCCAGAGTTTCAAATGATGATGTATCCTGGTTTAGAAGCTGGGCATTCTTGTCATAAGCGTATGCAGACTGTTTGAGCATGTAAGCTGTATTGGATGACTTGATTGCGTTTATTCTGCTATAGAGGGTTGATACCTGTTGTTCTAATGCTGCAGCGGTAGCCTGAGATGATAGGCTATTAGCCCTTGAAAGCTCATTGACTTTTGTGCTTAATGACTGAAGCTGCATCTGATATGTACTTATTCCCTGAATACTTGAAGACATAATAAAATCCTTTCCTTGCGTTTTACAAGGAAAGGATACTAGTCTAAACTAAATTAAACTTAAAAAAATAATTAATTCTCCAACGTTCCATATAAATGACCGTCAAATTCTTTGAAGTAAGTCTCTTCAATTTTTCTCATGTATATTGTAATATCGTTATTTCCAAAGTAAAGCTCCATGCGGATGGAACCAACGCTTTCGCCAATCAGATGGAAACGGATATACAGCACGTTTTCACGAAGGAAAACGGCTCCGGCGGTGTATGGATTATCATACTTTGGGAATATGCCTTCTTCCATGTGCTCAAGACCAAAGTTTAGCTTAAAAGTACCTGATTTAAGTACAGGGTCGTCTGTAAAAAATGTGATCGTGCTCTGCTTACTACCTGGGCAAATATCTAACTGCACTTTGGAGAATCCCTGCTTATTTGGTAAAAGTTCATAGGTCTGATGCAGATCATAGGTCAACTTTTTGGTGTTATATTTTGTATAGGAGTGATTTATAGCAAGCTTTGGCGGTGCAATGGAAAGAGTGTCTGCATAGCTTACAAGATCTTTGTAGTCCTCTGATGGGGCTTTTAAGCGACCGACAGGCTCTTTTTCATCAATCCCAGGTAAAAGAAATCTATAGATTCCGTCATAAATAACCTGATTACCACCCTGAATACCCTGTGTATCAGCGGTTGTGATCACCAAAAGATTCTTGTCAGGAATGCTTATTCCAAGCTGACCGCCCATTCCATAGAGGACATAGCCGCCTTTTTCGTTCTGCCAGATCTGCATGCCATACCCCTGGGACTCGCCTGGGATCGGTGCAGTCATAACAGTATCGCTGATATTGGATGTGGCAAGCTCTATCAGGTCAGATGGCAAAAGATTTCTTGTGACGCCATCATTACATTCTATAGTTCCCTTTTTATCGATAAGATAAAGAATTTTCATAAAATCCATAGGAGTTGCCACGAGGCCGCTTCCACCCATAGAGACACCAAAAGGATCTTTTACCATGTATGAATCCATACTAAAATCCATGTAGTTAAATACGTTTTCTTTCAGATAATCAAGCATTGGCATCTGAGTCATTTTTTCAACAAGTGCGGCTAAGACGTGGGCTGCAGAAGTATCGTAGTGGAAAACTGTTCCCGGTTTATGAGTTGGTTCCACTTTAAAAAAGCTCTCTACCCAGTCTGATTTCATGTCCACCTTATAGGTTGTAGAAGCGTGACAGGTCCTCATTTCCAGCATGTTTCTTATGGTTGTGTCTTTTATCCACTGGTGAGTGGACTCATTTGTGTATTCAGGAAAATAGTCAGTTATAGAGTTGTCTATACCGATCAGCCCTTTATCGATCAAAAGAAATATGGCAAGGGCAGTGATGCTCTTACTTATAGAAAACATGCGATGAAGAGTATCTGCTTTATACGGTGCATAATACTTTTCAAATATAAGCTTGTCATTTCGCATGATCAGTAGTGAATGCATGGGAATCTCTTTACCATTTAGAAACTCAAGAAGATTTTTTATTGATGAAGATGAAATGCTGACATCTTCGGGATATGCTCTGTCAAATGAAAACATGGAATTCTCCTATGGTTTATGATTATTGTTTTGGATAACTTACATATTATCACATTCATGAAAAAGAGTATCAGGTAACATATGGTATTTCAAAAAGTAGGTTTTAAAGTATACATTTTAGAAAACGAGTGACAAAAAAGCATAGATTCTGATACAAAAAAGTTGACATACTACGACAGACGTTGTATATTTACTATGACAGACATACTACGACTGACATAGCATGACTGACGTAGTACGACTATCGTATAGAATCTGAGTAAGGAGGGAGAGGTAGATGAAATGGTAGAGATCAGTAGTGATGTCATCAGAGGGTACAATGACACAATTATTCTTTTTACTCTGCTGGATGAACCTTCCTACGGATATGAGATATCAAAACGAATAAGGGCTCTTTCAAATGATAAATACATAATTAAAGAGACTACGTTGTACTCTGCTTTTACCAGAATGGAGAAAAACGGCTATATTGAATCCTATATTCAGAACGCTGAAAATGGTAAGAAGCGCACTTATTACAGAATCACAGAAACCGGAAAAAAGTATTACAAGGAAAAATGTGAGGAATGGAATCTCACAAAGGAAGTTGTAGAATTGTTTGTTAAGAAAATAGATTAGTATATGGGGAGAAAAGTATGGACACAATAAAGAAATATCTTGAAAGTATGTTTGAGCATCTTCCAAAGACTCTTGAAGTCATGAGGGCCAAGGACGAACTTTATTCAATGATGGAAGATAAGTACAACGAGCTCATAAGTGAGGGCAAAAAAGAGAACGAGGCTATCGGCATTGTCATTTCCGAATTTGGAAATCTTGATGAACTTGCTGAGGGACTTGGCCTTAACAAGGTCCTTGACAATATTGTTTCATCTGACAGGAGATATGTTTCAAGGCAGGAAGCAGATGATTATGTTGATGCTGCTGTATCCAGAAGATTTATGCTTTCACTTGGCATATTGCTCTGCATTTTGTCGCCTGCAGGACCGATTCTATTAGATTCAGTAGCATCAGCTACCGGTTTGGAATTTTTTACCGGAATAGGAGTAGCATTCATGTTCCTTTGTGCGGCAATAGGCGTTGGCTTCATTGTTTTTTCAAGTTATATGACCAAGAGCTGGAGCTTTTTAAGAAAACAGCCTTGTTATATCGACGATGACACTATTGATTATCTGAAAACTGAAAAAGAGGAAAGTCAGACCGCAAGTGGAATGATACTGGCAGTTGGGATCATGCTCTGTATTGTGAGTGTGATACCGGTTATAGTTCTTGATGCTGCGCTCAACATACCGATCATTTCAGATGGAGTTGGACCATCTATGATGTTTACGCTTGCAGGAGTGGGGGTATTTCTTATAGTGTTCTCAAGTGGCAGAAACAGGGCTTATAAAAAGCTTCTTTCACTCAATAAGAAGGTATTTGCTCAGGAGAGTATGCAGCAATTTGCTGGTACATCTGATTACAATTCAGATAAGAGCGTAGAGATAGAACGAGTTTCAGGGGAAGTTGTTGAAAGTGATAATAAGGGCAGATCATATAATTCATATGAAAAGCCTGAACAATCATCTGATTCCACTGAGAAAAAAGTGAAGAATTTCGTCAGAGCCATGGTTAAAGACTACTGGAAATCAGTTCTTTGTATATACATAATCTGGAGCTTCTTTACTTTCAGCTGGGGATCATCATGGATCATATGGCCAATTGCAGCAATCTTTAGAAAACCTATTGAGCAGTATTTCTTAGGAGACAGGAATTAATACAATATAAAAAGAAAAGAAATCATTTGCCATAAAGTCAGCTTTCACTTATGATATAAATGCGTTTGACGTAAAATCATAAACTAATGTGGGGTTATTTATGGCAAAGAAATTCTTATCATCATTTCTTCAGACGCTTTTTGGTGCGGTTATCGCGCTGGGCGTCTTTTCTTTTACCAGTTTTCCTGTTAATGCACAGGGAGTAGGGGCTGTATCTATCGGCTCAGCTACCATAAACGGTGGCAATGTCAATATCAGTGTGTCCGCATCGGATCTGCCGGATTCTGATGATGGCAAGTTCTATCTTTTCTCAGAAAAACCATATCAGGGCACAGTAGCAGGAGCACCAATTGCTTCGGCAGCTATGGGCGGATCGGTAGCTTTTCAGGTTCCTCTAAACAACAAAACAGCAGATTGCAGGCTTTATGACAAGTTCCAGGTTGCTGTACTGCAGGGCGGACAATATGTTGCTGTGGCAGGGGCCAAGTATATTACAAATCCTGAAGCCCTGGCGTCAGCATCTCCCGCTAGAAAAAACAATGGTAAAAAGGGATTAATTCTTGATGGAGCCAAGATTGGCAATGGAAATACAGAAAATTCACAGCTTGGTGTTCAGCAGGCCGCTTATAACATCAATTTGGAAGATGTCATTGGTGGAAATGGCCAGGTTGTCTACGATTACAACGGTAAAACCTACAATTTTGATTCATCATACCTAAGTCAGTATGATCACTGCGTCAGAACCTGCACACAGCAGGGGATGGGGGTTACGATTGTTTTGCTAAACCCCAGGGCAGCAGGTGAGGAATTTATGATCTCCCCTTCATCAAGAGGCGGAAAAGCGCTCTACTATATGATGAACACTTCAGAGGACAAGGGCCTTGAGTATCTTGAGGCGGTTGTTTCATATCTTGCCTACAGATACAATGGTCAGAATGGCTTTGGACAGGTTGATAACTGGGTTATCGGAAATGAAGTAAATGCCAAAAATGTGTGGAATTATTCTTCTGTAAATGATCTGATGGCTTATGCGCAGCTATATGCTGATGAACTAAGGGTGTGTTACAACGCCATAAAGAGCAGAAATGCCAATGCGTATGTCTGCATAAGTCTTGATCAGAACTGGACCCAGATCCACAATACAGGCTCCTACTATTCAGCAAGAGCAACTCTTGAAGCGATAAACGCCTGCATATCAGCACAGGGCAATATTGACTGGGGACTTGCCGAGCATCCATACAATTATCCAATGACCTGGACAACGTTCTGGACCCCCAAAAATGAAGCTGCACAGGCTATGATAAGACATGATATCAACACACCATATCTGTCTATGGAGAATATAGAGCAGCTCACTGATTATATGTGCCAGCCTGCAATGAGAAATACAAAAGGCGCGGTGAGACCGATTCTTTTGACTGAGGTTGGATACACTTCAACCCAGGGAGAAGAGGCCCAGGCAGCAGCAATTGTCTATGCTTATCAGAGAGTTGCGACAAATCAGTACATTAAACTTATTGCATTTAACAGGCAGACAGATTATCCTTTAGAGGTATCACAGGGATTGTCTGTGGGACTTTCTAAGCAGGATGGAACAAGAAAGCTTGCTTTTGAGTTCTATCAGCAGATGAATGGGCCAAATGCCGGAACTTATATACAAAGAGCAGCTTCTATCATGGGAATAGCTGATTGGAACGCTGCTATGAATGCGAGATAAAAATGAGAATAATTGACTATTACAATTATATAATGACAGCTGCATGCGTACTTACCTGCGCAGCAGCTGTTGTTATTTCTAAAAAGAAAAGCACAAACAAATACGAAGCGAGTGATCTGTCCGATAAGACAACACGTATCTTTTTGGCTATCACAATTGGTATTGCCGCATTTTTGAGGCTCTTTTTACTGGGCAGCATTCCAAACGGACTTCAGCAGGATGAGGCTTCAATAGGATATGAGGCCTTTGCGCTTGCAAAATACGGCGTCGACAGAAATGGCTATGCATATCCCGTTCACCCTCTTGCCTTCGGAAGTGGCGGCAACAGTGAGCTTATGATCTATCTTAATATGATATCTGTTAAGCTCTTTGGGACGGGAATTGTGAAGCTCAGGCTCCTTCCAGCAATTTTAGGGATCGCGACAGTATTTGTTTTCTTTTTTGTGTTAAAAGAGATCTTTTCAGCCCCTGCATTTGCCGGGAAAAAGAATACACTTTCAATTGTGGGAACAGCCTTTCTGGCAGTGTGTCCCTGGCATGTGATCCTCAGCAGATGGAGCCTTGACAGCAACATAATGCCTTTTCTTCAGATAATAGGGCTCTATACCTTCCTTGTGGCTTTGAGAAAAAGAACTGCAAAAAGCTTTGCACTTAGTGCGGCTCTTTTGGCGGTTGGAATGTACGGATATGGTGCGGGAACAATGATAATTCCTATGTTCATCGTGATTGCCTGTATCTATGCACTCATAAAAGGGACTCTTAACGTAAAAGAGCTTTTAATTTCCGGATTGGTGTTCATGATCATCTTCATGCCCCTGTTTTTGTTCTATGCAGTGAATTATCTGGGACTTCCGGAAATTGTAACTGATTATTTCTGCGTAAATAAGCTTACGGCTACAAGAAGCGGAGAAGTTTTCCTTACACTTGATTCTTCGCTTCCCGGAAAGTTGCTAAATAACTTAAAAGTCCTGGGACTTGTTTTGACAGTTGGCAATGATGAAGACATGCTCTGTCATTTTTATCCGGGGTATGCAACTTTATTTGAGTTTACTTTCCCTGTTACTTTTATTGGACTTTTTGTTGTGTTTAGGGATTTTTTCAAAGGGCTTAAGAGAAAAACACAGGAAGATACGGAATATCTTTGCAAGAACGCTGCTTTTGCGGCATTTCTCATTGCCAATGTGATCTTATCCATAGCTGTAGAAACTGACATAAGCAGAATGGTGACTTTGTTCATTCCGCTTATTTATGCCTTTGTAAGAGGCTTTGACTTTATTCTTTCGAACAGTAAGAAGCTTGTCATAGCTCTTTTGTCTGTGATCCTGCTTGCAGATATCTCTTTTGTGAAAGACTATTTTACTGACTTTAACAGCAATGTGATCAGTATTTTCATGCCAACTTATGGAGATGCCATAGCAAGGGCTTATGAGATTGCAGGTGATGACAGACAGATTTATTCTACCTATGAAGGCCTTTCGGCACCATTTATCGTGGCTCTTTATTATACGGATTATGATCCGGTCTTGTTTAATGAGACCGTTGAGTATTATGACGATGAAGCGATGTTCAGGACCGCAAAGAGTTTTGGAAACTTCGTTTTTGCTGATATTCCTGAGGATTTTGATGCACAGGAGTACGTAAATACAGTGTTTGTGGTAGCAAGCTCTGAGGTATCTCTTTTTGAAGAAAAGGGCAATTATATTGTGGAAAATATGGGTGGATATTCTGTGGTCCATAAGGAGTGACATACTACATCTAGACCGCATAAAATGGCGCTTTATAGATAATTTATAAAGGTTAAAAAAGCATTAAAAATGGCTCTGGGTACTCGAAAAAAATCTGCTTTTACATGATAATTAATACTATCAAAAAATAATTTTGATGGAGGAAATGGTCATGAAAAAGCAGATTTTTTCTATTTTATCTACTGTGGGAATGTCTTTACTTATCCTGTTTGGTGTTAATAAGTGCGTATTTCCTTCAAATGTTGTATATGCTGCCGGAAATTTAGAAAATGGCATTACGATCGAAGATGAATACATTATTCCGGATAATTTTGACTGGTGCACATATTATGTTCTGGTTGCAACCAACAATACCGGAAAAGATGTGGAGATAAATGCAGATTTTTCTGCTACAGATTCAAAGAAAAGTGTAGTTTCGATTGTTCACGACAGGGCAGATGCAGTAAAAGACGGGCAGCAGTTTATTCTTTACGGACAGTTTTTAAACGAGAATATAAAGGGCGGAGCAACTTTTTCGTATAACCTCAATGTTGCAGAAACTGACAACTGCACTTATAACATGGTGGATATAGACACGAATGCAAAAGAAAAGTGCATAGAGATAAGTGCAACCAATTATTCGGAAAAAGATATCCAGGGCGTAGGAGTCAGAACTCTTTTCACAAAGAACGGCAGAGCAGTTGCTTTTGATACTGTAAATATCGCCGATGTAGGATATACTTTCCACGGTGGAAGCACCAATTCACAGATGATAGGTTTAAATGCCGCTGACTATGACAACTACATAATCACATATATATCCGCCGGTTTTGACACCGAGCAGACTTTCTAACCTTTGATCTTAGGGCCTGGTCAATTTGATCAGGCTTTTTTTGTGCCTATTTAATGCCTAAAAACATCTTTTTGACTTTCAGATTCTATGCTATACTATACGTTGGTTATATATAATTACAGAAAGAGATTTTTATTTGTAATGGGTTTAGATAAACCTAAAAAGGTATATAGTAAAAGAATACGTAATTTACGGCGAATGATACTTATCACTGTCGCTGCTGCATGTCTTGTGCCTACATGTATCTGTGTGATACTGGCAATCAGATATGACAGGCTTAAATCTGCATATGATCAGAATAAAGCAGACCTTGAGTGGTACAGAGACAGATTTGGCGATGAAATGTCTATTTTGGCCGGGGGGAATGAAACGGTTAATACCTCCGATAAAGTTGTTAATGACAGCGAGCCTTTAACAGAAGAATTTGAGACGGATTATTCGGATATATATATAAGCGGAGCGCAGAACCCTGAAGATATTGAGGGGACGCGCTATGTGTATCTTACATTTGATGATGGACCAAGCTCTTCTACGGATGAGATACTTGATATATTAGATCAGTACAATGTCAAGGCTACATTCTTTGTCTGTGGAAAGCCTGACACCAGATATACAGAGCTTTATAAGCGCATTGTTGAAGATGGTCATACTTTGGGAATGCATTCCTATAGTCACAAATACAGTCAGATCTATGCTTCTCTTGATTCTTTTAAAGAGGATTTTGAACAGCTTCGAGTCTTTTTGTATCAGACCACAGGCGTCTGGCCTGAGTTTTACAGATTTCCGGGAGGAAGTTCTAACGGAGTCAGCAAGGTTGATATGAGTGAACTTACCGCTTACCTGGAAGAGCAGAAGGTTACTTTTTTTGACTGGAATGTATCAGCCGGTGATGATAAATCCGGAGCCAATAAGGACACTGTTTACGCCAATATAGTGAATAATATTCCTAAGTTTAAGCACTGCGTGGTTCTTATGCATGACGCAGCCGATAAAAAGCATACAGTTGAAGCTTTGCCTGAGATAATAGAAGCTGTACAGGCAATGGATGACACAGTGATAGTACCGATAACAGAGGATACGTTACCGGTTCAACATATCAAAAAATAATAATAGAAAAAGTGCGAATGGAGGATATCAGGATGGGATTTTTTTCTGAGCTTAAGAGCGATCTTTCTCAGGCAGTGAACACACTGATGCCGGAAGATAAGCTTGATGAGACAGCGGGTCTTGATAATGAAAACGGGGCAGAGGAATTAGCCAAGAAGGGGGCTGACCGCGAGAAGGTAGATATCGGAAGCATGCTTGACCGTATCGATGATATCAAACTTGATGAGGCACCTGAAAAGGAAGAGGTTAAAGAGGAAATCTCAGAGCCTGTTCTTGAAGAAGAGGCTGTAATAGAACCTGTTCAGGAAGAAACTACAGAAGAGCTTTCTGCAAGCGAGGAAGTGGAAGCTCTCGAAGAAAAGATCGAGGAGCAGACAGCAGCTGAAGTAAAAGAAGAAGCTCCTGTAAGTGCTATTGAAATGGTAGCGGCAGCAAATGCAAATGAGTATATTGCAGAGACAAAAGTTTCTGAAAATAATACAAACAATGGGGGGAATGAAATGATGGACTTTGAACAGCAGACACCAACAGATGAAACAGCGAGCATTACTGAGGGAATGGTCATAACAGGTGACTTGCAGACAACAGGATCTCTTGATCTTATCGGTAAGGTAACAGGTAATATCAAGTGTCTTGGCAAGCTTAATGTTACAGGTGAGATCGTAGGTGATTCAGACGCAGCAGAGATTTACGCTGAATCAGCAAGAATCACAGGTGAAGTTAAGAGTAAGGGCAGTGTTAAGGTTGGCCAGAGCACAGTCATTGTTGGAAACATTTTTGGATCAAGCGCTGTTATCGCAGGTGCTGTAAAGGGCGATATCGATGTACATGGTCCTGTAGTTTTGGATACAACAGCAATTGTTATGGGTAATATCAAGTCTCAGTCAGTGCAGATCAACAACGGCGCAGTTATCGAAGGTATGTGCTCACAGGCTTATGCAGATGTTAATCCATCAGAGTTCTTTGAGGGACTTAAAAACAGATAATCAAATATTAAAATGGAGAAATTATGAGAATACTATTAAAGCTCAGCGGTGAAGCACTTGCTGGGGACAAAAAGACCGGTTTTGATGAAGCTACAGTAAGAAAGGTAGCACTTCAGGTTAAGGAACTTGCTGATAAAGGCGTAGAAGTTGGTATTGTTATTGGTGGTGGCAATTTCTGGAGAGGCAGAAGCAGCGAAAGCATTGACAGAGTTAAGGCTGACCAGATTGGAATGCTTGCTACAATAATGAACTGCATCTATGTTTCTGAGATATTCAGAAGCGAAGGAATGATGACAAATATTCTTACACCTTTTGAGTGTGGTTCATTTACAAAGCTCTTCTCAAAAGACAGAGCAAATAAGTACTTCGCAAAAGGTATGGTTGTATTTTTTGCAGGAGGAACCGGACATCCATATTTCTCAACTGATACAGGCGTGGTACTGCGTGCTATCGAAGTTGAAGCGGATTATATCCTTCTTGCCAAGGCAATTGACGGTGTTTATGACAGTGATCCGGCCAAGAACCCTGATGCAAAGAGATATGATACAGTTACTATCGATGAGGTTATTGCCAAGAACCTTCAGGTTGTTGATATGACTGCTTCAATTCTTGCAAGAGACAACAAGGTTGCTATGAGAGTATTTGCTCTTCAGGAAGAAAACAGCATTGTTAAGGCTGCTGATGGCAATTTCAACGGAACAACAGTTACTGTTGACTGATATCACATTTTAAGGAGATTAAGGTATGAATGAAAAGTTAAAAGAGTATAATGACAAAATGCAGAAGTCATTTGACTTTTTGAAAGAGGATCTTGCATCTATTCGTGCAGGAAGAGCTAACCCACATGTTCTTGATAAGATCAAAGTTGATTATTATGGAACACCTACACCTATCAATCAGGTAGGTAACATTTCAGTTCCTGAGGCAAGGATCATTCAGATCGCACCTTGGGACAAGGCTCTTATCAAGGATATCGAGAAGGCACTTATGACATCAGATCTTGGAATTACTCCAAGCAATGATGGTGCTATTATCCGTCTTGTATTTCCTGAGCTTACTGAAGAGAGAAGAAAACAGCTTGCAAAGGATATCAAGAAAAAAGGCGAAGATGCCAAGGTTGCTGTTCGTAACGTAAGACGTGACGGTAATGATGCGCTTAAGAAACTTAAGGGCTCAGAAGTATCAGAAGATGAGATCAATGATCTTAACGACGAGCTTCAGAAGATCACTGATAAATTTATCAAGGATATCGATGGAGCAGTTGAAGAAAAGAATAAAGAGATCATGACGGTATAAGGTTATGGAAGAAGAAAAGAAGATTCCCGCCCATGTGGCTATTATCCTCGATGGAAACGGAAGATGGGCCAAGGCAAAGGGAATGCCCAGAAATTATGGGCATATGCAGGGTGCAAAAGCTGTTGAAGATATTCTGGTTGTTGCCAGAGATATGGGTATAAAATACCTGACTGTATATGCGTTTTCAACAGAGAACTGGAGTCGTCCTGAGGCGGAGGTTTCCGCTCTTATGACGATCCTGCGCAATTACCTGAAGACAAGTATTAAAAAATCAATGAAGAATAATGTTCGCTGTCGTGTAATCGGTGAGCGACAGGCTCTTTCTGAGGATATACAGAAAGCTATTCAGGAGCTTGAAGAGGCAACAGCAGGAAATACAGGTCTTACATTTACTATTGCCATCAACTATGGCAGCAGGGATGAGATAAGACGAGCTGTTAAAAAGATAGCTCAGAAGGTTAAGGATGGCGAAGTAGATCCTGAGGAAATTACAGAGGATATGATAGGAGCAAACCTTGATACCAATTTCCTCCCAGATCCTGATCTTATGATAAGAACCTGCAACGAACAGAGAATATCCAATTTCCTGCTTTGGCAGTGTGCTTACACAGAGTTTTATTATACTCCTGTGGCTTGGCCTGATTTTGATAAGACACAGCTTGAACTTGCTGTTGAATCATATGGCATGCGCAATCGTAAGTTTGGCGGACTCAAAAACTGATCAATATAGGCTGGTGTAAAAATTGAAAACAAGGGTTTTAAGTGGTGTTGTTATTGGATTAGTACTTGCCGGAGTGCTCATTCCCGGTGGAATCATTTTGGCAGCGGTACTGTTTGCGGTTTCTCTTATCAGCTATTTTGAGCTTACAAGGGCAACCGGAGTGCATCAGGAAGATGGCAAATTCAGTATTTTGGAGATCTGTGGATATATTGCGATAGTAGTTCATTATATCCAGATGCTTTTGATAGGAACTCATAAATACTACATTTTTTCAATCATGTTTGCCTTCTTTTTACTTATGGTCTGCTATGTTGTGAACTTTCCAAAGTTCAAGTCCATGCAGGCTATGGCAGCTTTCTTTTGCTTTGTGTATGCTCCGGTGAACATGTCTTTTGTATATTTGTTAAGACTTCGCCCATATGGAAAGTATCTGGCGTGGATTCCTTTTATCGCCTGGGTGTGCGACACCTGTGCATACTTTGCAGGAAGAGCATTTGGCAAACATAAGATGGCACCGATTCTTTCTCCCAAGAAGACCATTGAGGGAGCTATAGGAGGGATACTGGGATCAGTTGCGGTAGGAGCTGTTTTCGGATACCTTTTATACAGAAATGAAGTCCACAATGTGAATGTGATCTATATGCTTATGCTGATCACATTTATTGGAAGCATAATTGCTCAGCTTGGCGATTTGCTTGCTTCCGGAATAAAAAGAGATCATGATATTAAAGATTATGGCAATCTGATCCCTGGACACGGCGGAATAATGGACCGCTTTGACAGTGTGATCTTTGTGATACCATGTATTTATTTTTTGGCAGTAGTTATGATTTCACATTTTTAATCAATATTCGTATAATAAGCGCTGTATTAGTGAAATATTCTAATACGGCGTATATATTTTTATAAATGTAAATTGCTTCGTTATTTGAGGAGAAAAAATGAGAAAGATAGTTTTACTTGGAAGTACAGGTTCCATTGGAACACAGACTTTGGATGTTGTAAGAAATAACAGCAAAGAACTGGAAGTAGTCGGTCTTGCTGCAAACACCAGAGTTGAGATGGTGGAAAAACAGGTCAGAGAGTTTAAACCAAAATATGTTTGCATGTTTGATGAAAATGCCGCAAAAGATCTGAAGCAGAGACTTTCTGACATTGACATAGAAGTATACAGCGGTATGGAAGGATTACTTGAAATCGTATCCGTACCTGAGGCTGACACAGTTCTTACTGCTGTAGTAGGAATGATAGGAATAAGACCAACAATAAAAGCTATAGAGAGCGGAAAAGATATTGCTCTTGCCAATAAAGAGACCCTTGTTTGCGCAGGACATATCATAATGCCGCTTGCTGCAAAGATGGGAGTAAAGATTCTTCCTGTAGATAGTGAGCATAGCGCTATTTTCCAGTCCCTTAACGGAGAGCCAAAGGACAAAGTTGAGAAAATTCTTTTGACAGCCAGTGGCGGTCCTTTTAGAGGAAAGAAAAAGGCTGAACTCGAGAATATGACTGCTGCAGATGCTTTAAAACATCCTAACTGGGATATGGGACCAAAGGTAACCATTGATTCTTCTTCACTTGTTAATAAGGGACTTGAGGTCATGGAGGCCAGATGGCTCTTTGATGTGAGTCTTGATAATATACAGGTGCTTGTTCATCCACAGAGTATTGTTCACAGTGCTGTTCAGTACGTAGATGGAGCTGTTATTGCTCAGCTTGGTGTGCCTGATATGAAACTTCCTATTCAGTATGCTCTTTTTTACCCGGACAGAAGACCTATGGCTGAAAAGAGACTTGATCTGTTTGAACTTGGAAGCCTGACTTTTGAGAAACCTGACATAGAAACATTCAGGGGCCTTAAGCTTGCTTTTGATGCTGCGTATGCAGGTGGAAGTATGCCAACAGTATTTAACGCTGCCAATGAAATGGCAGTTCGCAGATTCTTAAAGGGTGATATACGATACCTTGAGATATATGACATGATCGAAGAGGCAATGGAGCATCATAAAAGGGTTGATAATCCTGATGTTGATGCGATTCTTTTGGCAGAAAAAGAGACCTATGAGTTTCTTGGAGGAAAATATAACATATGATAATCAGCATTATTATATTCTTTATAATCTTCGGAGTACTTGTTACATCTCATGAATTTGGTCATTTTATAATAGCCAAGGCAGGTGGAATCAGAGTTAATGAGTTTTTTGTTGGAATGGGACCTACTCTGTGGAAAAAGCAAAAGGGTGAGACTCTTTACAGCATAAAGCTATTACCTATTGGTGGCGCATGTGTATTTGATGGGATGGATCCCGTTGCAGAAGAAAATGAGACCTATGATGAGCATTCTTTTTTAAACGCACCGGTTTGGCGCAGGATAGCAACTCTTTTTGCCGGACCTTTTGCAAACTTTATCATAGCTTATTTGCTTGCAGTAATTCTTGTAAGCTTTTCTGCCTGGAATTTTCCTGTTATAAATCAGTTGACTGAGGATTCTGCTGCAGCAGAGGCAGGACTTATGGCCGGAGATAAGATCATAAGTGTCGATGGCGAAAAGGTATATATGGCAGGAGAAGTTACGCTTATCTCTCAGTTTGCTGAAGGCTCTCCCATGGATATTGTCTATGAGAGAGATGGCGAAAGACATGAGACTACTCTTGTTCCTAAGTACAGTGAAGAAGCCGGCAGATACTATATGGGCGTTTACCTTGGAGAATATGGAGAGATAAAAGGTGCTGCAGCTTTGAAATATGCCTGGTATGAGGTGCGCTATTATTTCAAGACCACATACAGGAGCCTTGCTCTTTTGATAAAGGGCAGACTTTCGGCAGACGATGTGTCAGGACCTGTTGGAATGGTCAAGATTGTTGATGATGCCTATGAGGAGGTTAAGCCTTTTGGAATATCAGCGGTAATCCTTACTATGATGTCATTGACAGTTCTTTTGTCAGTCAATCTTGGAGTTATGAACCTTTTGCCACTCCCTGCTCTTGATGGTGGAAGACTTGTGTTCCAGTTTATTGAGGTTATCTTTGGAAAACCTGTGCCTCCAGAAAAAGAAGGTTTTGTGCACATGATCGGTATGGTTGCACTTTTGGGATTAATGGTATTCGTGCTCTTTAATGATATTACAAAGTTTACAAGGTAAACCATCAAGCGGCATACGATTTGCATGTTTATATGCAAGATTGTACTGACATTTGAAGATAAAGAAAGGATGAAATGTATGGCATATAGAGATAATACAAAGGTTGTACATATAGGAGACAGGGTAATCGGTGGAGGAAACCCAATCCTTATTCAGTCCATGACCAATACAAGGACTGAAGATGTAGAGGGAACGGTTGCTCAGATAAAAAGACTTGAAGAAGCAGGCTGTGATATTATCAGATGCACAGTTCCCAATATCGAGGCAGCTAAGGCTCTTGGAGAGATAAAAAAGCAGATACACATACCGCTTGTTGCAGATATACATTTTGATTACAAGATGGCTATAGCGGCCATGGAAAATGGTGCTGACAAGATCAGAATTAATCCCGGAAACATCGGATCAAAGGACAGGATTGCAGCTGTTGTTTCCTGTGCAAAGGAGAGAAATATTCCTATTCGTGTAGGCGTTAACAGCGGATCTCTTGAGAAGAATCTTGTTGAGAAGTACCATGGCGTAACTGCTGAAGGACTTGTAGAAAGCGCCATTGACAAGGTTGGTATCATCGAAGACCTTGGCTACGACAACATGGTAGTCAGCATCAAGTCATCTAACGTTATGCTCTGTGTAAAGGCACATGAACTCCTTGCAAAACAGTGCAAGTATCCACTTCACGTAGGAATCACGGAGGCAGGAACTGTTTACGGCGGCAATATCAAGTCTTCTGTAGGACTTGGAATTATCTTAAATGAAGGCATTGGCGATACAATCAGAGTTTCTCTTTCAGGTGATCCTGTGGAAGAGATTAAGACAGCCAAGATGATCCTCAGAACTCTTGATATCAGAAAGGGAGGGATTGAAGTTGTATCCTGTCCAACCTGTGGAAGAACAAGGATTGATCTTATTGGCCTTGCTAATCAGGTAGAGACAATGGTTCAGAAGTATCCTCTTAACATCAAGGTTGCGGTTATGGGATGCGCAGTAAACGGCCCTGGAGAAGCAAAAGAGGCTGATATAGGAATTGCAGGCGGAGATGGCGAAGGCCTTCTTATTAAGCGCGGCGAGATCATCAAAAAAGTACCTGAAGACCAGTTGCTTGCTGTTCTTAAGGAAGAACTTGATGCTTGGCCTTCTAATGACTGATAAGCAATATATAGTCTGGTTCTAACGTGTTCTGGCGAGGTAGTTTTATTTAGGAGTTTTAATGGGGAAGAAGTTTTTCGAGGTTTTTCCTGGCCTTAAGCTTGATGACCGCACTCAGGAGATTATGGAACAAACTGAGGTTGTTAAGGTCTCAACTACGAGAAAACAGGATTTTATCAGAATATATATATCCAGTAATGCCCTTATCGACAAGGCAGATATTTACAAGACTGAGACTGGTATAAAAAAGCAGTTATTTAATGGACAGGATCTGACTATCAAAATCTATGAGAAGTTCAGCCTGTCTGCTCAGTATACACCACAGAATCTTTTTGATATCTACAGAGAGAGCATAGAGATGGAGTTAAAAGACTATGACCATATGGAGTATAGTCTTTTTCGTGCTGCCAATTTTGAATACCCGGATGATGGAAATGTGGTTATTCAGCTTGAAAACAGTGTAGTGGGCAAGAAAAAAGCTCCGGATCTTATCAGAGTTTTATCAAAGATAGTAAATGAGAGATGCGGACTGTCTGTGGCTATTTCTCCTGAATTTGTAGATACAGAGAAGGAAACAAAAGAGCCTGATTATACTGATGAATCAGTTAAAATGGCCAAGAAGCTTGAGGACTTTGAACAGAAGTCTGAAGAAAAGAAAAAGCAGGCTGCCGAGAAGAAAGCAGAAAAGGCTGCTGAAGAAAAAGCTCAGAAAAAAGAGGAACCTCAAAAGAGTGCAGCAGAAGGGGCAAAGGCTGGATTTTCAAAAGGTAAGTGGACTCCAAAGAGAGACTTTGGCGGAAGCTACAAGCGAAGTGATAATCCTGATGTTGTATTTGGACGAGACTTTGATGATGAAACAATGAAGCTTTCTGAGCTAATAGGAGAGCTTGGCGAAGTTACAGTTCACGGTAAAGTAACAGCTTATGATCAGAGAGATATCAGAAATGAAAAGAGTATCATGATCTTTGACATAACTGATTTTACAGACTCTATCACTGTAAAGATGTTTGTAAAGACAGAGGATGTTCCTGATATCACAAAGGATATTAAACCCGGAGCTTTCCTTAAGATCAAAGGTATCGCTGCTGTTGATAAGTTCGATCATGAGCTGTCTCTACAGTCTATTGTGGGAGTAAAAAAGATCCCTGATTTTACTACGAAGAGAGTAGACAGGGCAGAAGTAAAAAGAGTAGAACTTCATTGCCATACCAAGATGAGTGATATGGATGGCGTTTCTGAAGTTAAGGATATAGTTAAGCAGGCCTATAAATGGGGAATGCCAGGTATTGCAATAACTGACCACGGCGTTGTTCAGGCTCTTACAGATGCAAACCATGTCTGGGAAGACCTCTTTAACGATGAGAAAAAGAGGAGAAAAGAAGCCGGTGAGCCACCTATAGAGAGACAGGATTTCTTTAAACTGATCCTGGGAGTAGAGGCATATCTTGTTGACGACCTTAAGGAAATTGTTGTAAATGACAAGGGTCAGCCACTTAGAGATACAACCTTTGTTGTATTCGATATTGAGACCACAGGTTTTTCTCCTATAAAAAATAAGATCATTGAGATCGGTGCCGTAAAGGTAAGAAATGGGGAGATAATTGAGAGATTCTCTGAATTCATAAATCCTCAGGTTCCAATTCCTTATAGAATTGAAAAACTTACAAGTATCACAGATGAAATGGTAATGGATGCTCCAACAAGGGAAGTCATCATTCCTAAGTTTGTGGAGTTTTGTAAGGATGCAGTCTTAGTAGGACATAACGTTGGATTTGATATAAGCTTTATAAATCAGAACTGCCTTGAACTTGGCATTCCTGCTGATTATACAACTGTTGATACTTTATGGTTGTCAAGATACTTCTTCCCGCTTCAGGCCAAGCATACACTTGATGCCGTTGCCAAGACTTTGGGAGTTGTGCTTGAGCATCACCACAGAGCTGTTGATGATGCTGAGTGTACTGCGCTTATTTTCAATAAATTCCTTCCTATGTTGGAGGAGCAGAAAGCTGTAACGCTTACTGATGTCAATATTCTCGGTAAGCCAACAAAAGAGATGATAAGGCACCTCCGCCCCAATCATTGCATTATTCTGGCAAAAAATACGTTGGGAAGGGTTAATCTTTATACCCTTGTCAGTGAGTCCCATATTGACTACTTTAGAAGATTTCCGCTTATTCCAAAGAGTGAGCTTTTAAAGCACAGAGAGGGGCTTATTGTCGGAAGTGCATGTTGTGCAGGAGAACTTTACGGTGCGGTAGTAGAGGGAAGACCACCGGAAGAGATAGCAAGAATTGTGGATTTCTATGACTATCTGGAAATCCAGCCTGTGGGTAACAACCATTTCATGGTGGATTCAGAGCGATATGAAGACATCAACAGTGATGACGACATAAGAGAGATCAACAAAGAAATAGTTAAGCTCGGCGAGCAGTTCAACAAACCTGTTGTTGCTACCTGCGACGCCCATTTCTTAAATCCTGAGGATGAGATATACAGAACGATCATCATGGCCGGAAAGGGTATGAATGATGAAGAGCCTGCACCTCTTTTCCTGCGGACTACTGACGAGATGATGGAGGAATTTGACTATCTCGGTGGCGATAAGGCAAAAGAAATTGTTATAGATAATACCAGGAAGATCCTTGATATGTGCGAGAGCATATCACCGGTAAGACCTGATAAGTGTCCCCCTGTCATTGAAAACAGTGATGAGATCCTTACTAAGATCTGTTACGACAAGGCTCATGAAATCTATGGAGAAAACCTTCCTGAAATAGTTCAGGAGCGACTTGAGAGAGAGCTTAACTCAATTATAAAGAATGGTTTCGCGGTTATGTATATCATCGCCCAGAAGCTTGTTTGGAAGTCCAATGAAGATGGATACCTGGTTGGCTCTCGAGGATCTGTAGGTTCCTCCTTTGTCGCATTTACATCAGGTATCACGGAAGTTAATTCACTTAGTCCGCACTATGTGTGCCCTAAGTGTAAATACAGTGACTTTGATTCTGAAGAAGTACTTAAGTATGGCGGTAATTCTGGCTGTGATATGCCTGATAAGAGATGCCCTAAGTGCGGAGCCATGATGAACAAGGATGGATTTGATATTCCTTTCGAGACATTCCTTGGATTTAAGGGTGATAAGGAGCCTGATATTGACCTTAACTTCTCTGGTGAGTATCAGTCTAAAGCTCATAAGTATACTGAAGTTATTTTCGGTTACGGACAGACTTTCAGAGCGGGAACAATAGCTTCCCTTGCGGATAAGACAGCTTATGGTTTTGTAAAAAAATATTACGACGGAATCGGTGCCAGCAAGAGAAAATGTGAGATCAACAGAATTGTTCAGGGCTGTACCGGTATAAGGCGAGGAACAGGTCAGCATCCCGGCGGAATCATAGTTTTGCCTGTGGGTGAGGATATTAACTCTTTCTGCCCTGTACAGCATCCGGCCAATGATATGACAACAGCAACCATTACGACTCATTATGATTATCACTCTATTGACCACAACCTGCTGAAGCTTGATATTCTCGGACACGATGATCCTACTATGATCAGATTCCTGCAGGATTGTACGGGGCTTGACCCAAAGACTGTGCCACTTGATGACAAAAATGTTATGAGCCTTTTCATGAACACTACTGCTCTTAATATCACTCCTGATCAGATTGGTGGAACAAAGCTTGGATGCCTTGGACTTCCTGAATTTGGTACAGACTTCGCCATGCAGATGGTTATCGATGCAGGACCATCATCATTGTCCCACCTTATAAGAATTTCCGGTTTGTCACACGGTACTGACGTTTGGCTTGGTAACGCGCAGACTCTTATTCAGGAAGGTAAAGCGACAATTGATACCTGTATCTGTTGTCGAGATGATATTATGATCTATCTGATCCAGAAGGGACTTGATAAGTCAGAATCCTTCAAGATCATGGAAGCGGTTCGAAAAGGAAAAGTTGCCAAGGGAAAAGAGAGTAACTGGGCTGACTGGAAGAAGGATATGACAGATCATGGTGTTCCTGACTGGTATATCTGGTCCTGTGAAAAGATAAAATACATGTTCCCTAAGGCTCATGCCGCAGCCTACGTTATGATGGCCTGGAGAATTGCATATTTCAAAGTATATGTTCCGCAGGCTTTCTATGCTGCCTGGTTTAGTATCAGAGCAAAGGCCTTTAACTACGAGCATATGTGCCAGGGTGAAAACCACTTAAGAGCTATTATGCGTGAGTACAACAATAAGAAGGATGAACTCACAAATGCACAGCAGGCTGAGTATGGCGATATGAGGCTTGTAGAGGAAATGTACGAGCGTGGGATCGAATTCCTTCCTATAGATATTTTTAAGGTTAAGTCCAGGGACTTCCAGGTTATCGGAGATAAGATAATGCCTGCGCTTACAAGTATCGATGGTATGGGTGAAAAAGCTGCCGATCAGATAGTTGAAGCTGCAAAAGATGGCCCATTCTTATCTAAGGATGACTTTAAGGCCAGGACCAAGTGCCCACAGACTGTACTTGAAAAGATGGCTGATATGGGACTTTTGGGCGATATACCTGATTCCAATCAGATCAGTATTTTTGATCTTATGAAGGGATAATTACAAAAGTGTAATTTAAGAGTCATTTCACTGTAATATAAACAGGATATTATAGTAGAAAATGACGAGGAGGAGAAAAATAATGGAAACAAAAGACAATGTGGAAAAGAAGGGCAATATGTTTGCCAGGATTATGTTTGGGGCATTTCTTGTTCTGATCTTTTTGGTAAAAAGAGTTGATGTTGCGGCTATAGGTCCGGAAGATACTTCTATAGGGCTTTCTCATATCAACGGCTTTTTTCATGAGTTTTTTGGAATCAACATGGTATGGTATAAACTCACAGAACTTTTTGGAGTTCTTGCGATTTTAGTTGTTGCAGCTTTTGCCTGCCTTGGAATGATCCAGCTCATCAAGGGAAAGAGTATAGCTAAGGTTGACAGAGAAATTCTCTGTCTTGGCGGACTCTATGCAGTTGTTCTTGTCACATATGCTTTTTTTGAAAAAGTTATTGTGAACTACAGACCTATAATTGAAGAAGGAGCTGAGCATGTTGAGGCTTCTTTCCCTTCTTCACATACAATGCTTATCGTTACAATATTTGGAACTTTGATGTATGTCCTTCCAAAGTATCTTAAGAACGAAAAAACTGTTAAAGTATGTAAGATTGTATGCCTTGTGATCATAGCGCTGACTGTGATCGGACGACTTGTTTGCGGTGTTCACTGGTTTACTGATATTCTCGGTGGGTGCCTTATAAGTCTGTGCTATATCAGTTTGTTTGCAGAAACGCTTGGCAAAATAACTGAACAATAAGTGATTTTAAGAACTTCTCACTAGGGGTGATTGCCCTGAAATGGGAAGTTTTTTATTGGAATAAATTGTGCTTGAATTAATTTAAAAAAACTGATATATTTCTAATGCTTTTGTTTATTTTGAGTGAAAAGGGTTTTATTTTTAGAAAAGGGTTTTAATGAATAACAGGGAAGTCACGGTTGAGTATTTGCTTGAGAATCCTCAGGAGATAAAGTTTGCGTTTCAACCGATTATTAAACTGGAAGATAATTCAATATATGGCTACGAAGCTCTTATGAGACCTGAACCATATACACCTGTTGAGTTTATCAAGGCTGTAGCAGGCATGGACAGGCTCTTTCAGATAGAGGAAATAACAAACTATTATGGAACAAAGCATTTCATGGAAGCGGGGCTTGAAGGTAAGCTTTTCATGAATTCTTTTCCGTCGGTGTGCATGAGAATAGAGCAGACCAAACAGGTTGCAGCACTAGGCGGTGAAAAAATGATGAATCGCCTGGTTTATGAAATGCTTGAATATACCAAGCTCGAAAAATATGCCTGGGAGATGAAAAAGGTTGCTTTTAATATAGAGGGAGCAACTCCTTTAATTGCCATAGATGATTTCGGAACCGGCAGCAATATAGACAGGGAATGTCTTGACTTTTACAGACCTGATCTTGTTAAGATCGATAGGAAATTTGTATCCGGTGTGGATAAGGATTTTACCAAGCAGCATAATGTAAAAGAAATAATTGAGGAACTGAAAGCGAGAGATATAATTATTCTTGCGGAAGGAATCGAGACTCAGGAAGAACTTAATTTCTTTAAGAGCATGAAAATTGACCTTGCTCAAGGGTACTTTTTAGGTGAACCTAAGATTTATTAATCTTAGGTTCTTTTATCAATAATCATAAATTGAGGAGAAGAGCAGATATGAAAATTGTTGTAGCAGATACAGACAGCGTGGGATCAGATATGGACTATACACTCTTTGATGAGCTTGGAGAGTGTACATATTATGATGATAAGATAACTGATGATAATGCAGCAGAAAGACTTGCAGGCGCCAAGGTGCTTATGATCAATAAAAGTGCAATATCAGACAAGATTCTTGATGCGGCTCCGGATCTTGAACTTATCTGTGAGTTTGCTACAGGATTTGACAATGCCAATATTGAGGCCTGCAACAGGCATGGCGTAAAAGTTGCTAACGTGGTTGGTTATTCAACTATGTCAGTGGCACAGCATACTTTTTCACTTCTTTTTTATCTGATGGAGAACTCCAGACACTATGATGAGTTTGTTAAGAGTGGAAAATACGCTAATCAGTCCCATTTTTGCTGCCTTGATATTCCATTTAATGAACTTGATGGAAAAACCTATGGAATAGTAGGAATGGGAAACATCGGCAGAAAGGTTGCTGAGATAGCAACTGCTTTTGGTACAAAGGTTATTTTTTATTCTGCTTCCGGAAAGAGCACATGTACAGATTATGAGAGGGTTGAGTTTGATGAACTCTTATCCCGTTCAGATGTTATATCTTTGCATTGTCCTCTTACGGACAGAACAAGAAATCTTTTCGATAAAAAAGCTTTTGATAAGATGAAGAAAAACGCTATCCTCATAAATGTAGCCAGAGGTGCAGTGGTAAGTGAGCAGGATCTTTATGATGCTCTTACAGAGGGTAAGATTGCTGCAGCAGGTCTTGATGTATTAAGTCCTGAACCCATGGCAAAAGATTCTCCGCTTCTTAAGATACAGGACAGCGGAAAACTATTTGTGACCCCTCACATGGCCTGGGCAAGTACTGAGGCAAGAAAGAGATGCCTTGAAGAGGTAAAGGAGAACGTAGTAGCCTGGCAAAAGGGCCAGATGAGAAACATAGTTAACCCTTAAAGTATATAGTTAACAAATCATCGGTATAACGATTTTTAAATTTTTTTTTAAAAAAGTGCTTGCATTTTTATTTGCAATAAGATATTATAAACAAGTCGCCGCGATACGGCGGCGACAAAACAAACTGATAAGCCTCGTTGGTCAAGCGGTTAAGACGCTGCCCTCTCACGGCAGAATCAGCGGTTCGATTCCGCTACGAGGTATTGACTGTTTATAACAGCCCAACCCGAATCCCAGATTGCTTTGCAACCTGGGAATTTTTGTGCATATCCTTGACGAAATGCCGTTTTTGTGATATGGTCAACATGGTAATTGTAAGTGGGCTTGAAGAAAGCCCACTTTCTTTATGTAATAATGCGCATGGTAACCATCGGGTTGTACCATGGCATGCAAAGAGGAAAATGAATGAAGAAAAACGAGATCGAAGCAAAAGTAGAAGAAATGCTTGTACCTATTGCTAAGGCAAATGAAGTCAGCATCTACGATGTAGAGTATGTTAAGGAAGCCGGTGAATGGTACCTTAGAGCTTATATCGACAGAGAGGGCGGCGTTGACATCAATAAATGCGTTGATGTAAGTCATGCACTTTCAGATGCTCTTGATGCAGATGACTTTATTGAGGATGCTTATACTTTGGAGGTTTCAAGTCCGGGACTTGGCAGACAGCTCAAAAAGGACAGACACTTTGAGAACAGCCTTGGACAGGATGTTGAGCTTAAACTTTTTAAAGCACGTGATGGTGTTAAAGAGTTTGCCGGTACACTTAAAGGTTATGACAGCGACAGTGTTACCGTGACAATAAATGATAAAGATGAGATTTTTTCCAGAAAAGAGATATCAGTGATTAAGCTTGCACTGGATTTTTGATCCAGGCGGAAAAAGGAGATTACGATGAGTAAAGAATTAATGGATGCCCTTGACCTTTTAGAGAAGGAGAAGAACATCAGCAAAGATTCTCTGTTCGATGCAATTGAGAATTCACTTATCACAGCCTGCAAGAATAACTTTGGCAAGGCTGAAAATATCAGAGTAGAGGTAGACAGAAACAATTGCGACTTCAAATGCTATGCCGATAAAGAAGTAGTCGAGCTTGCAGACGATGTTATGGATCCACAGATTGAGATCTGCCTTGATGATGCAAAGAAGATAACAAAAAAGGCAAAGATTGGTGATATAGTTGCAGTTCCTCTTAATTCTAAGGAATTTGGACGTATCGCTACTCAGAACGCCAAGAATGTTATCCTTCAGAAAATCCGTGAGGAAGAGCGCGGTGCTATCTACAATGAGTACTTTGAGAAAGAGCATGACATTGTAACAGGTGTTGTTCAGAGATTCATTGGAAGAAATGTAAGCATCAACCTTGGACGTGCAGATGCAATCCTTAACGAGAATGAGCAGGTTAAGGGTGAGGTATACAGACCAACATCACGTATCAGAGTATACGTACTTGAAGTTAAGAACGGATCAAAGGGACCAAGAATTCTTGTATCAAGAACTCACCCTGATCTTGTAAAGAGACTTTTTGAGCAGGAAGTTGCTGAAATCCAGGACGGAACTGTAGAGATCAAGTCAATTGCAAGAGAAGCAGGAAGCCGCACAAAGATCGCTGTTTATTCTAACAACCCTAACGTAGATGCTGTTGGTGCATGCGTAGGTGTAAACGGCGCAAGAGTAAACCTTATCGTAGATGAGCTTAACGGTGAAAAGATTGATGTAATCAACTGGGATGAGAATCCTGGAAATCTTATCCAGAATGCTCTTTCACCAGCTAAGATCGTAGCAGTATTCGCTGATCCTGATGAGAAGAGCGCAAAGGTAGTTGTTCCTGATTACCAGCTCTCACTTGCAATTGGTAAGGAAGGTCAGAATGCAAGACTTGCTGCAAGACTTACAGGATACAAGATTGATATCAAGAGTGAGACACAGGCTAAGGATGCTCCTGGATTCCGTATGGAAGATTATCTTGATGATGAAGATTATGATGAGTACGAAGAAGGCGAGTATGAGGAAGGCGAAGTAGAAGCTTCCGATTCTGAAGTAGAGGAATAATATGCAGAAAAAGATTCCGATGAGAAAGTGCGTTGGATGCATGGAGATGAAGGAAAAGAAGGAGATGATCAGAGTCATCAAGTCTCCTGAAGGTGAAGTAAAGATTGATTTCACCGGAAAGGCTAATGGCAGAGGTGCTTATCTGTGCAGATCAGAGGAATGTCTGAAGAAAGCATTTAAGAATAAGGGCCTTGAAAGATCTCTTAAATCACCTGTTCCTGAAGACGAGCTTCAAAAGCTTAAAAAGGAGTTAAGCGAGATTGGATTCTAAAGAAAAGTTACTTGGTACGCTGGGGCTGTGTCAGAGAGCCGGTAAGCTAAAGAGCGGTGAATTTGCTGTTCTGGAAGCAATCCGGAAAAAGACAGCTGTCATGGTTATTGTGAGCAACGATGCCTCAGACAATACCAAAAAAGAATTTAGTGATAAATGTAGTTATTATAAAGTTCCGATTTATTTCTATGGAACCATGGATGAGTTGGGACATGCAATAGGTAAGGACGTTCGAACGAGTTTGGCTATTACTGATGCGGGATTTGCCAAGACGCTCATAAAGAACTTACTTTCAGAAAAAAGTACGGAGGAAATGTGAATGGCAAAGATAAAAATATCCGAACTTGCAAATGAGCTTGGATGCGACGCAAAGGAGCTGATAAGTGTTTTGCAGGAGAAAGGCATAGAGGCAAAACGTTCGAACAGTTCAATAGAGGATGCTGATGCGGAGGTGGCTAGAAATCACTTCAAGGGTTCATCTAAAAAAGCAGATGAGGCCAAGACAGAAGAGAAAAAGGCACCTGCAAAAACAGAAGCTCCTAAGGCTGAGGCGCCTAAAGCAGATGCTGAAGCGCCAAAGAAAAAGAAGAAGATCATCATGGTTACAAATGCCGGCAACTCAAAAATGGGTGGCTATCACAATAACCAGGGTGGAAACAACAGCGGTGCTCAGAATAACAATAACAACAATCAGCGCCGTGATAACAGAGGTGGTTATGGCAATAACCAGAATAATGGTAATAACAGAAGAGGCACTTTTGCACAGTCTCAGAATGTATACCATCCAATTAAGCCATTGACTGCTCCTTCACAGATTGAGAGTTATAACACTCCTGTAAATAAGAGCGTTGCTCCAAAGCCAGCTCCTAAAAAGGAAGTTGCACCTGAAGTTCAGGAGAATAAAGTTGTTAAAGAGCAGCCTGTTCAGCAGGCAGCACCTGTTCGCAGTGAAGCTCCTAAGAGAGAAAATGCTGCACCTGTTCAGAACGAGAGACCTAGAGATAACAGGGATAACAGAGATAACAGAGACAATAATAGAGACAACAACAGAGATAATAACAGAGACAACAGAAATAATTCCGGAAGGAACGAGCGAGGCGACAGAAACGGCTTCCAGAACAGAAATAATGGACAGAATGGCGGATTCCGCAGAGATAATAATCAGGGCGGATTCGGTCAGCGCGGTGGCCGTGATGGTCAGATGAGCGGTGGACAGCCTGGCGGCAAGTTCGGCGGAAGAAACGATCGCAACGACAGAAATGACAGAAACGATAGAAATAACAAGTTCGATAAGAACCAGAGAGGCTCATTTGCTGACGCAGCTCCTGTAAAGGACGGAGGAAGCCACAGAGACGAAGAGAGACGTCGTATCGGTCAGGAGAAGGATAAGAGAAATAAGAAGGATCTTGCTTACGAGCAGGAAGAGATGATGCCAAGAAGCAAGAGAGTTGGCAGATTCATTAAGCCTGAAGTTAAGAAGGTTGAGGAACCTGAAGAGCAGATCAAAGTTATTTCTATTCCTGAGAAGGTTTCCATCAAGGAACTTGCTGAGAAGATGAAGATGCAGCCTTCAGTTATCATCAAGAAGCTCTTTATGGCTGGTCAGATTTCTACAGTAAATACAGAGCTTACTTATGAAGAGGCTGAGAATATAGCAATTGAGTACGATATCATCTGCGAGAAAGAGGTTCCTGTAGACGTTATTGAAGAACTTCTTAAAGAGGATGAGGATGCACCTGAGACACTTAAGAAGAGACCACCTGTTGTCTGCGTAATGGGTCACGTTGACCACGGTAAAACATCACTTCTTGATGCAATCCGTAAGACAAGCGTAACTGACAGAGAGGCCGGCGGTATCACTCAGAGAATCGGTGCTTACACAGTATCTGTAAATGATCAGAAGATCACATTCCTTGATACACCTGGTCATGAAGCGTTCACTGCAATGCGTATGCGTGGTGCTAATTCTACAGATATCGCAGTACTTGTAGTAGCTGCTGACGACGGTGTAATGCCTCAGACAGTTGAAGCTATCAACCATGCTAAGGCTGCTGAAGTTGAGATTATCGTTGCTGTCAACAAGATTGATAAGCCAAACGCCAATATTGATAAAGTTAAACAGGAAATGACAGAGTATGGCCTCATTTCTACAGATTGGGGCGGAACAACAGAATTTGTTCCTGTATCAGCTAAGTCAGGTGAAGGTATTGAAGACCTTCTTGAAACAATCATCCTTACAGCTGATATCTTAGAGCTTAAGGCTAATCCTGACAGAATGGCCAGAGGACTTGTTCTTGAGGCAAGACTTGATAAGGGACGTGGCCCTGTTGCAAACGTTCTTGTTCAGAAGGGAACACTTCATGTTGGTGACTTCATTTCTGCTGGTGCAAGCTCAGGTAAGGTTCGTGCCATGGTTGATGATAAGGGTAACAAGCTTAAAGAAGCTCGTCCTTCACAGCCTGTTGAGATCCTTGGTCTTTCTGATGTCCCTAATGCAGGTGAAGTATTCCTTGGACATGAGACTGACAAACAGGCTAAACAGTATGCAAATACATACCTTCAGCAGCACAAGAAAGACCTTATTGAAGAGACAAAGGCTAAGATGTCTCTTGATGATCTTTACTCCAAGATTGAGGAAGGAAGACTTCAGGAACTTGATATTATCATCAAGGCTGACGTTCAGGGTAGCGTAGAAGCCCTTAAGCAGAGTCTTCTTAAGCTCTCTAACGATGAAGTTGTTGTTAAGGTTATCCATGGTGGTGTTGGTGCCATCAATGAGTCAGATGTAACACTTGCTGCTGCATCTAACGCTATTATTATCGGATTTGACGTTCGTCCTGATGCTACAGCAAAGAGCATGGCTGAGCATGAAGGCGTTGAAATTAAGCTTTACAAGGTTATCTACCAGGCAATCGAAGAGATTGAATATGCTATGAAGGGTATGCTTGCTCCTATCTATGAAGAAAGAGTTACAGGACATGCAGAAGTTCGTCAGATATTCAAGGCATCCAAGATTGGTAACATTGCCGGAAGCTTTGTTAAGGACGGTGTTATCAAGAAGGATTGCAAGGTTCGTATTTCCAGAGACGGAGAACAGATCTTTGAAGGTGATCTTGCTTCACTTAAGAGATTCAAGGACGATGTTAAGGAAGTTAAAGAAGGCTTCGAATGCGGTCTTGTATTTGATGGCTTTGACCAGATGCATGAAGGTGATATGGTAGAAGCTTATGAGATGGTAGAGGTACCAAGAACATAAGTGATATAGTGACATACATGAGGGAGAGCCAATCGGCGATTTCCTCATGCGTGTAGCCTGGCGAGAATATAATGTAGCCATGCGTATATCACGGAGGGAGTTATATGCGTAAGAACAGTAATAAGAATAAGCGTATAAATGGCGAAGTAATGAAAGTTATTTCAGAAGCCATTCGTTATAGCAAAGACCCCAGAATCAGCCCTATGACATCTGTTATGGACGTAGAAGTTGCTCCTGACCTTAAAACATGCAAGGTCTGGGTAACAGTTATGGGTGATGATGAGGACAGACTCAGAACAGCAGAGGGCCTTAAGAGTGCATCAGGATATATTCGCAGCACTTTGGCAAAAGAGCTGAATATGAGATATACACCGGAACTTCGTTTTATCATGGATGATTCTATTGAGTACGCTATCAATATGTCCAAGATAATTGATGAAGTTGCTGCAAAGGACAATGAAGCCAGAGCAGCTCGCGGTGAAGAAGTTACAGAAGATTCTTTTGATGAGGAAGAATCAGAAGAATAAATGATATGAGATGGTTAATTTTCATAAGATATGATATTAACCTTAGATTTTGGAAAGAGTAGGGAAATATGAAGATAGATGAATTGATGCAAGATGTAAAAACAGTAGGAATTAGTGGACATATCAGACCTGATGGTGACTGTGTCGGATCCTGCATGGGTATGTATTTATATCTATCTAAGAATTATCCTGATGTTAAGGTGGATGTATTTCTCGAGGACGTTCCACCTGAACTTGAGTTCATAAAAGATACAGATAAAGCCAGCAGAGATTACAACACTGATGTAGAAAGTTATGATCTGTTTATTGCTCTTGACTGTGGCAAGGATCGTCTTGGCAACGCCGAAAAGTTTTTTGACAATGCCAAGAATACTATAAACATTGATCATCACATCAGTAATACAGGAACAGGTAAAGTAAATCACATAGTTCCTACAGCCAGCAGTTCTTGTGAGCTTGTATATACTCTTATTGATCAGAATAGGATGGATGAGGATATAGCCAAAGCTCTTTATACCGGAATGGTAACAGATACAGGAGTGTTCAAGTATTCCTGCACTTCTCCAAAGACTATGGAGATAGCTGCAAAGCTTATCAGCTATGGCTTTGATTTTGGAAGTCTTATTGATCATGTTTTTTATGAAAAGACATATCTCCAGAATCAGATTCTTGGAAGAGCGCTTCTTGAAAGCATTCTTTTGATGGATGGTAAGTGCATTGTTTCTGTTATTTCCAAGCAGACAATGGATTTCTATGGAGCTACAAGCAATGATCTCGATGGTATAGTTAATCAGATGCTCCTTACTATCGGTGTTGGCTGCTCAATCTTTATGTATGAGAATGAGCCTCTTGAGTACAAGGTAAGCCTGCGCAGTGATGGTAGTGTTGATGTTTCCAAGATTGCTCAGATTTTTGGCGGTGGCGGACATATGAGAGCTGCAGGTTGCACTGTTAACGGTACACAGCATGACGTTATAAACAACATTACAAAGTATATACATCAACAGCTGGAAGGCTGAAGATAACAAATTATTCATAGCCACAAGATACACAATACTATCTTGTGGCTATTATAGGCTAAAAGCAACAGGAATTATTAAGTAGAAAATATGAATAAATATAATGGACTAATAAATATATATAAAGAGCCCGGTTTTACCTCAAATGATGTGGTAGCAAAGCTTAGAGGGATTCTTAGACAGAAAAAGATCGGACATACAGGAACGCTTGATCCTGATGCAGTTGGAGTTCTCGTGGTATGCCTGGGAACAGGTACAAAGCTTGTTGAGATGCTTACAGATCATGACAAGGAATATATAGCTGTGTGTAAGCTTGGCGTTACCACTGATACGCAGGATATGTCCGGTAACATTCTTGAACAATGTGATGTGAATGTGACAAGGCAGGAGCTTCATGAGGCTGTTCAGGCCTTTGTTGGTGATTATGACCAGATTCCGCCTATGTATTCAGCTATCAAAAAAGATGGCAAAAAGCTCTATGAGCTTGCCAGAGAAGGAATAGAAGTAGAGAGAAAACCGAGAAAGATCCACATTGATGCAATTACGGTTTTGGATGATTCACTGCTTGAGAGTGAGCATCTTTTTACCATGGAAGTTAAGTGTTCAAAGGGAACATACATAAGAACTCTTTGCAATGATATAGGAATGAGGCTTGGATGCGGCGGTGCTATGCAGCATCTTACAAGAACAAGAGTAGGAGCGTTTGGCCTTGACAGCGCCGTTACTCTTTCTATGGTTGAAAAGATGAGAGATGATGAGACACTTTCCGATATCGTTCAGTCTCCTGAGTATATTTTCAGAGACCTTGACAGGATTCATGTAAAGGATTCCTCAAGATTACTTCTTGAAAACGGAAACAGTTTCAGAAAAGATGCTATTCTTAATGAAGATCCTGACGGGGTCAATGACAAGGAATATGCAAAAGAAATGTTTAAAGACGGCAACATGGTCAGAGTATATGCTGAGGATGAAACATTTTTTGGAATATACAAGTATGACGAAAGAACAAGAATGTTCAAGGTAGATAAGTTCTTTTTTGAAAAGGACTGAGCGGATCATTTGGATATAGATTTACGTTTGGTGGTGAGTTAGATTTGGAAATAATAACAAGACTTGATGAACTTTGCATCGATTCAAAAACAGCTATAGCAATGGGGAAGTTTGACGGCATTCATTTGGGGCATAAAAAGCTTTTGGGAAAGGTGCTTTCTCAAAAGCAGGATGGACTTAAGGCAACAGTTTTTACCTTTGAGCCATCTCCTGAAGAATTCTTTGTAGGACATACCGTAAGACAGCTTTTTACCAGAAATGAGAAAAGAAAAGCATTTGAAAAGCTTGGAATCGATATCCTTGTAGAGTTCCCATTAACAGAAGTAACTGCGGCAACCGACCCGGAGGATTTTGTCAGAACTATCCTCTGTGAAGACTTAAAGGCTAGCTATATTGCAGCGGGGAATGATGTTTCTTTTGGTGACAAGGGAAGAGGTGATCAGCACCTTCTGAGAAATTTGAGCAAAGATTTAGGATTTGAGCTTGAGCTTATCGACAAAGTTATGCTTGATGGCAAAGAAGTAAGTTCTACAAGAGTCAGAAACGAAGTGGCAGACGGCAATATGCACGAAGTAAAAAGACTCCTAGGAACAGAGTATAGCATAAGTGGAATCGTAGAACATGGCAGACACATCGGTCATACAATAGGCGTTCCTACAGTTAATATTCTGCCTTCTGCTAACAAGCTTTTACCTCCTTTTGGTGTGTATTCCAGCATAGTTGTTATTGATGGGAAAGAGTATCAGGGAATGACCAATATAGGCAGAAAGCCAACTATTTCAGAAAAAGAAGCTGTTGGTGCAGAAACCTATATTTATGATTTTGATGAAGACGTATACGGAAAAGCTCTTGAAGTCAGATTAAAAGAATTTCTGCGACCTGAGATGAAGTTTGATAATCTGGATCAGCTTAAGGCTCAGATAGAAAGTGATCTGAAAAGGGCAAGATAATAAGGTGTTTTGGGGAGAGCATCGGGTATGGAAAGTTTAATTGTTGCAACTAACGCGGTAATACCTTTTATAGTCTATATCGTTCTTGGAACAATAGCCAAAAAGCTTAAGATGGTGAGAGAGAGCTTTTTAAA
>JAEEGH010003449.1_pt1 | contig 41563 bp, 28 predicted proteins | sample 9134181 | NCBI WGS metagenome assembly JAEEGH01 (sample SAMN16246544, study PRJNA631951) | gut metagenome | biome: gut microbiome; feature: rumen; material: DP-attached | host: Bos | place: Iran: Karaj | collected 2018-10 | reverse complement strand
AAGTCTATAAATTCAAAAGGCGACCGTGATGTCGCCTTGGGTTTTTGAATGATCATGCGAGATTTTTATTCTGCTGAAATCTTGCAAACCAAATTTCTGTCGCCGTAAGCATCGTCGATGCGGGTGACGTGTGGGAAGTACTTATCCTGAACGTCGCTCTTCATCGGGAAGCCAGCTTCTTCACGGCTGAATGGGAAGTTCCACTCGTTGGCCATCAGCATCTCGGCGGTGTAAGGAGCGTGGCTGATGATATTGTTGCCCTTCTCGGCCTTGCCGTCCTCGATGTCCTTGATTTCCTTGCGGATCTGGATCATGGCATCCACAAAGCGGTCGAGCTCAGCGATAGGCTCGCTCTCGGTGGGTTCCACCATCAGGGTCTCGTGGACAGGGAAGGCCACGGTAGGAGCGTGGAAGCCGAAGTCCATCAGACGTTTTGCAATATCGATAGCGGCAACACCAACAGTCTTATTGATGCCGTTGATGTCGAGAATCATCTCGTGAGCCACATGGCCGTGGTTGCCGGTATACAGGATCGGATAGTAGTCCTTCAGTCTTTCCTTCAGGTAGTTGGCGTTCATGATAGCACCCATGGTGGCTGCCTTCAGGCCTTCACCACCTAACATCTTGATGTAGCAGTAGGTAATGGTGAGGATTTGAGCGCTACCGAACGGAGCGGCTGAAACAGCGCCTTCTTGCTTGTCGCCACCGCAGTGGAACAGGACGTGTGAAGGCAGATAGGGCTTCAGGTGCTCGGCTACGCCGATAGGACCAACGCCTGGACCGCCACCGCCGTGAGGGATAGCGAAGGTCTTGTGCAGGTTGAGGTGGCACACGTCAGCACCGATGAAGCCTGGGCTGGTTAAGCCGACCTGGGCGTTCATGTTGGCACCGTCCATGTAGACTTGACCGCCGTTGTCGTGAACGAGTTTCACGAGGGTGCGGATGCCATCCTCATAGATGCCGTGAGTGGAAGGATAGGTGACCATGAAGGCGGCCAGATTATCCTTGTATTGTTCAGCCTTAGCTTTAGCGTCCTCAAGGTTGATGTTGCCGTGCTCGTCGCAAGCAACCACCACCACTTGCATGCCAGCCATAGCGGCTGAAGCGGGGTTGGTGCCGTGGGCTGAAGCGGGGATTAAGCAGATGTTGCGGTGACCCTGACCGTTGGCCTCTTGGTAACGGCGGATGGTGAGCAGACCGGCATATTCGCCACTGGCACCCGAGTTAGGCATAAAGCTCATGCCCTTGAAGCCAGTGATTTCGCAGAGGTCTTTCTCCATCTCGTTGATGAGTTCGAGGTAGCCTTCCACTTGGTCAGCGGGGACGAATGGGTGGATGTTGCCGAACTCAGGCCAGCTGAGGGCATACATCGAAGTGGCGGGGTTCAGCTTCATGGTGCAGGAACCCAATGGGATCATGCAGCGGTTGAGGCTGAGGTCGCGGTTCTCGAGCTTCTTCATGTAACGCATCATGTCGGTCTCGCTGCGGTACTTGAAGAACATCGGGGCCTGCATAAACTTAGAGGTACGTTGCATCTCAGCAGGGATGCCGCTGAACTTCTGGCAGTTCGGGTCGCAGACCAGTTCTTCATGCTGTTTGCCAAGGGCTTCGGCGACGACTTGACCGATCTCGTTGATGTCTTCGCGAGCGGTGGTCTCGTCAAGGCTGATGCCAAAGTGCTGCTTGTCGATGATACGGAAGTTCATGCAGTGTTTCTCTGCAGCTTCCTTCACCTTGCAGGTGCAAGCGCCTTCGGGCAGTTCGAACAACAGGGTGTCGAAGAAGTATTTGTTGAGCTGCTTCACGCCAAGCTTAGCCAGTTCAGAGCTCAGCTTGCCGGCGAGGCAGTTGATATGATGAGCGATTTCAATCAAGCCCTCTGGACCATGATACAGAGCGTAGAAGCCTGACATGATGGCCAACAGTGCCTGAGCGGTGCAGATGTTTGATGTGGCTTTCTCGCGCTTGATGTGTTGCTCACGGGTCTGAAGAGCCAGACGGTAAGCAGGATTGCCGAGAGCGTCGATGCTGATGCCGATGATACGGCCAGGCATCTCACGCTTGTAAGCCTCGGTAGTAGCGAAGTAACCGGCATGAGGACCGCCGAATCCCATCGGCAGACCGAAACGCTGGTTGGAACCGAGCACTACGTCAGCACCCCATTCGCCTGGAGGGGTGATGAGGGTGAGGCTGAGCAGGTCAGCAGCAACGGCTACTTGCATGCCTTTTTCTTTCCATGCGGCGACCTTGGCGCGGTTGTCAACGATCTCACCAAATTGGTTGGGGCACTGGATCAACACGCCGAAGTATTCCTCGCTGCAGTCGAACTTGTTGATGTCGTCGATCACGACCTCAATGCCTTGGAAGTGGGCGCGGGTCTTGATGACTTCGATGCTCTGCGGGAACACGTCGTTGGCGACGAAGAACTTCTTCACGCCGGCCTTCACCTGGGCGCGGCTACGGGCGTGCCAGAACATCAGCATGGCTTCGGCGGCTGCGGTGCCTTCGTCGAGCAGGCTGGCGTTGGCCAACGGCAGGGCGGTGAGGTCGCTGATGACGGTCTGGAAGTTCACGAGGGCTTCGAGACGGCCTTGTGAGATCTCAGCTTGGTAGGGAGTATAAGAGGTATACCAGCCCGGGTTTTCAAGGATGTTGCGCATGATGACGCCAGGGGTGATGGTGTTGTAGTAGCCCAAGCCGATGTAGCTGCGGAACTGCTTGTTCTTGGCACCCAAGGCCTTGAGGTGGCTGATGACTTCGTATTCGCTCATGCCCTCGCCGATGTTGAGGTCTTTCGGCAGACGGATTTCGGGAGCGATAATTTCGTCGACAAGTTGTTCTTGCGATTTCACGCCGATGACCTTGAGCATCTTTTCAGCATCCGATGCGGTGGGGCCGTTGTGGCGTTTGATGAAGTTGTTTCTGATCATTTCTTGAAATGTTTTTGTTTTTGTATGATGATATTATTCTGTTGCTTTGATCTTCTCCTTCAACGTGCTGATGTCTTGAATCTGTTCGGCATCCGACGGGGAGATGTTGCGCAGTTTACCGCTCCATTCTTTGAAGGAGGGGAAGTCCTTCAGGATGATGAAGCGCAGATAGTCGTATTCTTCGCCTTCCACCTGGTTGCGGTTGGCCTTGTAGAGGCTGTCGTACGGATCCATGCGCACCTCACGTCTGTGGATCATATCCCAGAATTCCTTTTGGAATGGGCTGGCAGGCGTGGCGGCGACAGGCTTCTCTTCTTCTTTCACCTCAGGCGTGGGCTCTGCCTCAGGCTCTTCGGCAGGGGCGACGGGTTCTTCAACCTTTTGAGGCTCTTCCTTTGCCACGGCGGGTGTCTCTTCAGCGAGGGTGTCGGTGGCGATCACCTCGGTCTGAGGCGCCTTGGCCGGACGGTTGGTCTTGGGACCTTTGAACACGCCGACGGCAAGGAGCACGATACCTGCGATGACGGCTAGGACGGCCAAGGCAAGCAGCACCTTCCACAAGCTGGATCTAAGTGTCTCGTTGAACGGTTCTTTGGTATATTCGGCAATGAGTTTGCCGTCGTAGATTTGGTTGCTGGCGTTAGGGTCGAAACGGAAGCCAGTAAAGACGTAGCCTTTGGGTGGTATGATAAAATCCTTCACATCGCGTCCGTCTTCGAAGGTGGAATAAGGACATCCGTCCATCTTTTTCCCTTCGCCCGGATCGATGCTGAAGTGTCGTTCTCTAATCTCCATTGAAAATAAAAGGGTTATCGGTTCAATTCAGGACCTTGTTCATCGAAATGAAATCGGGGTAGGCAAGCTGTTGGTTATTGATGGTGATATAAGGTTTCACCTTAAGCCCCACATTGACGGGATCGCTGCTGGCACCTGCCAGCTTAAAGGCCAAGTTGATGATGGCATCGGCCGACTCGCCGCTGAATAGCTGGAACAGGTCGGTGGTGATGGGGATCGACACGGTGTTGGTGGAGTTGGCCGGCACGTTGATGGCTTTGCTCAGCGTGGTGCTGACGACCTGCTTGCCGTTGAGTGTCAATATGTAATCCATCTTCGACATGGCAGCGGCGATGGCATTGGGGTTCTTCACGTCGAGGTTGACATTGAATGTCACAGGCAGCTCCTTTTTGATGACGGCGTTGGCCAAGGTGAGCAGCTGAGCGGCGTTGAGGTCGCTTTTCGTCATGCCCTTGCTCAGGTTGACGCCGAGCATCTGGATCTGGTTCACACTATTGAAATTGAAGGAACAATTTGCGAAGTTGGCCATCTGTGCTATCTGATTAATCACATCGCATGAGGTGAGACCCACCGCGACGAAGAGAATGATGAGGGTTTTCTTGAGTTTTGACATATTGCTTATAGTTTTGATTTTCAAACTTTTGAAAAAAGAAAAATGAGATTTGACCGAGCCCGCTCGTTATAGGCTCTACAAAGGTGCAATAATACAAAAAAAGTCGGACATATTGCCCGACTTTTAGGAATTATTTTTCAAGGATCATTCTTCACCACGACGTGAGGCACGTTTGCGCTCCAGCTCGTCAAGGATGATCTTGCGCAGACGCAGGCTCTTGGGCGTCACCTCGAGGTACTCGTCGTCGCGGATGTACTCCATGTATTCCTCCAACGAGAAACGAACGGGCGGGATGAGGCGGATGGCCTCGTCGCTACCAGAGGCACGCACGTTGGTGAGGTGCTTGGTCTTGCACACGTTGATGACGATGTCGTTCGAACGGGTGTTCTCGCCGATGACCTCGCCTGCATACACATCTTCATTTGGGTTGACGAAGAAGGTGCCACGGTCCTGCAGCTTCCAGATGGCGTAGGGGATGGCTTGGCCCGTCTCCATCGAGATCAGAGCGCCGGTATTGCGGCTGGGCATCTCGCCCTTCCAAGGCTCGTAGTCCTTGAAGCGGTGCGAGACGATGGCCTCACCCTCGGTGACGGTCAGCAGTGTGTTTCTCAAGCCGATGAGACCGCGCGACGGGATGTCGAAATCGAGGCACATGCGATCGCCCTTAGGCTCCATCTGGGTCATCTCACCCTTGCGGGCGCTGACCTGCTCAATGACACGGCCTGCGAAGTCCTCGGGAACGAGGACGGTAAGGCATTCGATAGGCTCGCACTTCACGTCGTCGATGTATTTCAGGATGACCCTGGGCTGACCGAGCTGGAACTCATAACCTTCACGGCGCATGGTCTCGACGAGGATGCTGAGGTGCAGGATGCCACGGCCGTAGACCATCAGCGAGTCGGGCGAGTCGGTGTCTTCCACTTTCAAGGCGAGGTTTTTCTCGGTCTCCTTGTAGAGGCGTTCGCGCAGATGACGCGAGGTGACGTATTTGCCTTCCTTGCCGAAGAACGGCGAGTTGTTGATGGTGAACAGCATACTCATTGTAGGCTCGTCCACGTGGATGGGCGGAAGCGGCTCGGGGTTCTCGTAATCGGCCACAGTGTCGCCAATCTCGAAGTCATCGATACCCATCAGCGCGATGATGTCGCCAGCCTCGACGGGTTTCTTGGTGCGTTCCTTGCCCAAACCTTCAAAGGTGTAAAGCTCCTTGATGGTCGACTTGGTCACGGAGCCGTCGCGTTTCACCAAAGAAACATTTTGTCCGGCCTGCAGGGTGCCGCGCTTCAGACGACCCACGGCGATACGGCCAACGTAGGAGCTGTAGTCCAACGAAGTAATCAGCATCTGAGGTGTGCCTTCCTCGAACTTCGCGGGCGGGATGGTGTCGATGATGACGTCCAAAAGGTAGGAGACGTTGTCGGTGACGTTGTTCCAGTCGTCCGACATCCAGCCTTGCTTCGAGGAACCGTAGACGGTGGGGAAGTCCAGCTGGTCTTCAGTCGCACCGAGGTTGAACATCAGGTCGAAGACGGCCTCTTGCACCTCGTCGGGACGGCAGTTGGGTTTATCGACTTTGTTGATGACCACGATGGGCTTCAAACCCAACTCGATGGCCTTTTGTAGCACGAAACGGGTCTGTGGCATGGGGCCTTCGAAGGCGTCGACGAGCAGCAGCACGCCGTCAGCCATGTTAAGTACGCGCTCCACCTCACCGCCGAAGTCAGCGTGGCCAGGGGTGTCGATGATATTGATTTTGACGTCTTTATATCGAACAGAGACATTCTTCGAAAGGATGGTGATGCCGCGTTCGCGTTCGAGGTCGTTGTTGTCGAGAATGAGTTGGCCAGGGGCTTCGTCCGATTCCTTGAAGAGTTGGGATTGGTAAAGGATACGGTCCACGAGGGTGGTCTTGCCGTGGTCAACGTGAGCGATAATCGCTATATTTCTGATATTCTGCATTTTAGTAAAAATTGCTGCGATAATTGAAGGTGCAAAATTACAAAAAAGCAGAAAAAGTGAGTCTATTTCATCCAGAAAAACTCATCCTTAGCCACAATCGGCTTAAAATACTCATCAATAATTCCTTGCTCAACCAATTCTTTCGGCGTGCCTTGGCGCAAAGGCTGTTGGGGCGCGACGACCCACATAACATCGGCATGGCGGAGCAGAAGGTCAAGGTCGTGGCTGCTGAAGAGGATGGTTTTCTTTTTCTCGCGCGAGAGTTTGTGCATGATGTTGACCAACTCGATTTTGCTCGGATAGTCGAGGAAGGCTGCTGGCTCGTCCATGAAGATGAGAGGCGTGTCTTGTACCAAAGCCTTGGCAATCATCACTTTCTGTTGCTCGCCATCGCTGAGCGAAACAAAGTTTCGGTTGACCAAATGGCTGATGCCGACAGTTTCGAGGCTGTCATAGATGATCTGTTCGTCGTCGGCTTTCAGTTTGGCCAAAAGGCCAAGATGGGGGTAACGACCGGCAGCCACGATGTCGAAGACCTTCAGGAAAAGGTCGTCGGGCTTTTCGGTGAGCACGAGGCTGAAGAGAGAGCTGCGTTCGGTGGGGGAGTAGTCGCGCAGGTCTTTCCCAAACAACTTGACCTCGCCGCCGACGGGTTTGAGGCTGGCCGACAGCGTCTTGAACAGCGTCGTCTTGCCCGAGCCGTTGGGACCCGCCAAGGCCACGATGTCGCCTTCGTTGAGGCTCACGTCGATGGCGGGCATCAAGGCTTGACCTTTATAGCCGATAAGTAGGTTCGTGGTATGGAGCACTTCGTTCATCTCAAGACTTTTTGACGGTGGAAAATCACCCAAAGCACGATGGGCGCACCAATCAGTGCCGTGACCGAGTTGATGGGCAGGTTGCCTTCGAAGGAGGGCAGGCGTGCGATGAGGTTGCAGAACAAGGCCAGGTCCATGCCGAGGAAGGCAGTGGCGGGGATGAGCAGCTTGTGGTCGCTGCTGCGGAAGAGGAATCGTGCGATGTGGGGCACGGCCAAGCCCAAGAAGGCGATGGGACCACAAAACGCCGTGATGAGGGCAGTGAGGAAGCCCGAGGCCAGGATGATGAGCATGCTGCTGCGACGGATGTTGACGCCAAGGTTCTCGGCATAACGCTCGCCGAGCAGCAGAAGGTTCAAGGTCTTGAAGAGCAGGAAGGAGCCTATGGTGCCGACCGCCACCGCGATGGCGAAGAAGGGCAGTTGGGCCTTGCTCACATTGGAGAAGCTACCCAGGCCCCAGATGACGAAGGAGTGCAGGCCTTCCTTTTGGCTGAAAAACTTCAGGATGTCGGTGACCGAGCCTGCGATGTAGGCGATCATAATGCCCACCAAAACGAGGCTGACCATGCTGCGGAGCCTCGAGCTAAGGGCAAGGATAAGTAACAATACCGCGAAGGCGCCCAGGAAAGCCGCTATGGTGGCGCCGAAGGTCGACCACAGCGACAGCGTGCTGACCGACAGGCCCGTGGCGGTGCCCAGCAAGACCACGAAGGCCACGCCGAGGCTCGCGCCGCTGCTGATGCCCAGCAGCGAAGGGTCGGCGAGGGGGTTACGGAAGAGGGTCTGCATCAGGAGGCCCGATACCGATAGACCTATGCCCGCCAGCAGCGCCGTGATGGCTTGTGGCAGACGGTAGTCGAGGATGATGGCGTGGTAGGTCGACGTGTCGCCATGCAGCAGCGCGTCCCAGAATTCATTCCATGGGATCGACACCGAGCCGTAGCGCAGGTTCAGGACGAACAGCACAATGCCGACGGCCAGGATCGCGATGGAAACCAACGCAATGGGCGGCGTTTTGCGGCGGATGGTATTATCGGTGTCGGATGCCATTTTTGGGTGTTTTTGCGTTGCAAAGATAGGGTTTAATTTGATTGGGATAGGATATGGGAAACAAATAATCCGCAAATTTTGCGGTTAGTTATCCGCAGATTTTGCGGATTATTGGCCGCAAAGGTTATGTGTTTCCAGAAAGCAAACTATTTCTTATATCGTTTTAATGCCTTCGTCAATGCTTCGTGAATGGTTTTGCGCAACGAATCTGGCTCGATGACCTCCAATTCATGGCCTTCTTTGAGGATGGTTTGGATGAAATCATGGGTGGGGGCCACATGGTACTCAAAGAGAGCGCTTTGTTTTTCGGTGGCTATCTCTTTTTGGGAGTGGTGCAAGGGCAAGGTGCGCAGATAGTTATCCATGGGCGAGTAGGCGCGTAGCACGATGCATTCTGCTTTGACGGTCTGGTCGGGGATGACCCCGAAATAATCATGGAAGTAGGTCTCTGCGTCGAATGTTGGATCCATTTTGAAGCAGTGGTCGGTTTCGGTAAGTTCCGTCATGCGGTCGAGGGCGAAGACTCCGAGGTTGCCCTTTTTTCTTTCGGTTTTGCCGAGCAGGTACCAGCGTTGATGGAAGAGTTTCAGGCAGTAGGGTTCGATGAGGGTAGAGTAGGGCTCTGAATCGCTGAATTTCTTGTATCCCATCCGTAAGGAGTGATGGTCTTTGATAGCGTTGATAACGGTTTGTAGGTGTTCCAATCCGGCGGGTATGTCTTCCAACAGGAGTTGGTCCTTGATGGAGAGGCTGTCGAGGAGGATATTGTTGACGGTAAGGGTGCGGAGCATCCAGTTTTGGGTGGAGTTGTCGCGGAGTGCCTCGGGGTTGGCTATGAAGTATTGGTGTTGATTGTCGCATTCGATGCGAATGCCGAACATGTCGTCGATGGCTTGGCGGATGCGGTAGAAGGTGGTGCGGGAGAGGGGACGGCCGTCGTTCGGGTCATTGGAGAGCCAGAGTTGGCAGATATGTTCGAAATCAATCTTTTCGGCACGTAGTATGGTGTTCACCAGCCAAGTGTATTGCCTAAATATGTTAGAACTTCTCATAAACGTTATGATTTTTGTGCAAAAATAGTAATAAAAACAGCACTGTTTCATGTTTTGAAACAGATATGCAGTATTTTTGGCGCGATTATAGGATTTTAGAAATGAACAGCGACAAGATTTGGGCAAAAAAAGACGAGGCGACCGAAATCGCCCCGAACTTGATGTTTTCACAACGGAATAATCCTTATTGTGAATTGCTGCATATCTTGTGCTGCAAAAATAGATGTTTTTTCAATACTGCAAGTGTTTTTTGAAAAAAATAGTAATTTTGACCATCTTTTTTGAATTGATAAATATTTGACAAATGAAGAAAATACTAGGACTTGACTTAGGAACCAACAGCATAGGCTGGGCGGTGGTGAATGCGAATGAAATAGCCCGTGAAAATGAATCAACATATTTGAGGCCTACAGGCATCAGTGCGGCAGGAAGTAGAATTATTCCCATGTCAGCTGACATTTTGGGCAACTTTGACGCAGGAAATTCTGTGTCGCAAACAGCAGAACGAACTGGTTTTAGAGGTGTACGCCGCCTACATGAACGAAATTTGTTGCGTAGAGAGCGCCTTTTACGTGTCTTAAAACTAATGGGTTTTCTGCCTGAACACTTTGCTCAGCAAATTGATAAACACGGAAAATTCATAGATTTTGGTGAGCCAAAACTAGCTTGGCGAAAGGATGAAAATGACAAATTTGACTTTGTTTTTATTGATTCGTTCAATGAGATGTTGTTAGATTTTGCCCAACACCAGCCTCAACTCGTTGCCGACGGCAAGAAAGTGCCTTACGACTGGACCATCTACTACCTTCGCAAGAAAGCCTTGACGCAAAGGCTTTCAAAAGAAGAACTTGCATGGGTTTTATTACAGTTCAACCAAAAGCGTGGTTATTACCAACTTCGTGGAGAGGATGAGGATGAACAACAGGACAAGTTGGTCGAGTTTATTGCTCAAAAGGTTGTCAGGGTTGAAGCAACCGACGAGAAAAAGGGCGATGATGTTTGGTATAATGTGTATTTGGAGAATGGCATGGTTTATCGTCGCACGAGCAAAACTCCCTTAGATTGGGAAGGCAAAATAAAGGAGTTCATTGTCACCACAGATCTCGAAAAAGACGGAATGCCAAAAAAAGACAGGGAAGGGAACATTAAACGCTCTTTTCGAGCCCCCAAAGAGGACGACTGGACACTGTTGAAAAAGAAAACGGAGTTCGACATTGATAACAGCCACAAGACCGTCGGTTGCTACATCTATGACCACTTGCTCCAAAAGCCTGACCAAAAGATTATTGGCAAGTTGGTTCGCACGGTTGAGCGCAAATACTATAAAGATGAGCTGCGACTTATTCTTGAAACACAGGTTGCCTTGATACCTGAATTGAAGGATGATGCATTATATAACAGGTGCCTTGAAGAGTTATATCCAAACAATGAGGCGCACCGGAAAAATATAGCTAAGCCTGACTTTATTAATCTATTCATCAACGACATCTTATTCTACCAACGTCCATTGAAGAGCAAGAAATCACTTATCAGTGATTGCCCATACGAGAGTCACTTCGACAAGGATGGCAATGAGCATCCCGTAAAGTGCATTGCCAAATCTAATCCATTGTTCCAAGAGTTTCGACTTTGGCAATTTGTGCAGAATTTGCGGATATACCAACGAGAAAGGACGGTCAGCGATGGTCAGTTGGACTTGTTCGGAAACGTTTCGGCGGGGAGACTTCAAACCGATGTGGATGTTACCGACGAGTTCCTGAAAACCGAAGATGACTATGTGAAACTTTTCGATTGGCTCAACGACAGAGCTTCCATTAAGCAGGATACGCTACTCAATTCATACTTAAAAATCAAAAAAGAAAAGGGTAAGGATTTGTATCCTTATCGTTGGAATTATGTGGAAGATAAGGAATATCCGTGTAACGAAACTCGGGCGACAATTCTTGGCGGATTGTTGAAATGCGGCATTGATGCAGGATTTCTCTCCAAAGAAAAGGAAATGTCGCTATGGCATATTCTTTATTCTGTGGAAGACAAGGTGGAAATAAGCAAGGCTCTGACAAAGTATTCCGAAAAGAACAATCTTTCCGATTCGTTTGCAGAAATATTTGCCAAAATCAAGCCGTTCAAAAAGGACTATGGATCGTATTCTGAAAAGGCTGTCAAGAAGTTGCTGCCACTGATGAGAATGGGCAAGTATTGGAGCATTGATGCTATTGATAGCAAAACAAAAGAACGCATTGAGAAGATGTTGACTGGCGAATACGACGAGAACATCAAGACTCGAGTGCGTGAAAAGGCTATCAACCTGACTGACATTAACCATTTCAAAGGTCTGCCTGTATGGTTGACTTGCTATATTGTCTATGACCGCCATTCGGAGGCCAAGGAAATCGGGAAATGGGAAAGACCCGAAGACATTGACAGCTATTTGAAGGAATTCAAGCAGCATTCGTTGCGCAATCCTATCGTGGAGCAGGTCGTTACGGAAACGCTTCGTACCGTCCGTGACATTTGGAAACAAGAAGACCAAATTGACGAAATCCATTTGGAACTGGGTCGCGAAATGAAGAATCCCGCTGACAAACGCAAACGAATGACTGAAAACATTTTGCAGAACGAGAATACCAACCTGCGTATCAAGGCGATGCTTATGGAGTTTTTGAATGATCCTGAAATTGAGAATGTTCGCCCATATTCACCAAGCCAGCAAGACATTCTGCGAATTTACGAGGAAAATGCGCTTGACAATCTGACCAAGGATGACAAGGATTTTGATTTTGTTAGCAAAATTTCCAAGTCGGCACAGCCGGCAAAAGCAGATATAATAAGGTACAAATGCTGGTTAGAGCAAAAATATCGTTCGCCTTATACGGGCGAGATGATCCCTTTGGCCAAGTTGTTTACAACGGCATACGAAATCGAGCATGTAATTCCTCAATCGCGCTACTTCGATGATTCGTTTACCAACAAGGTGATTTGTGAAAAAGAAGTGAACGGACTTAAAGACCGTCAACTTGGTTTTGAATTCATCAAGAATCATCATGGTGAAAAAGTGCAACTGAGCCAGGGCAAAGTGGTGGAAATTTTGTCTGTTGAGGCATACGAAAAATTTGTGAAGGAGCACTATGCCAACAACCGCACGAAGATGAAGAAACTGTTGATGGATGACATCCCAGACGGCTTCATCGAAAGGCAACTGAACGACAGCCGTTATATCAGCAAATTGGTGAAAGGACTGCTCTCAAACATTGTCCGTGAAAAACTGGAAAATGGTGAATACGAACAGGAAGCCGTTTCGAAGAATCTGATTTCGTGCAACGGTTCCATCACTGACCGCCTGAAAAAGGATTGGGGTATGAACGACGTATGGAATAGCATTGTTTTACCACGTTTCCGCCGGTTAAATGAACTGACGGGTAAGGATTGCTTTACGGCCATCAGTGCGGAGGGTCACGAAATTCCAGCCATGCCGCTCGAATTGCAAAAAGGTTTCAACAAAAAGCGCATCGACCACCGTCACCATGCTATGGATGCCATTGTGATTGCCTGCGCCACACGCGACCATGTAAACTTGCTCAACAATGAAGCTGCGCACTCGAAACACAACGTCAATCGTTACCAATTGCAACGCAAGTTGCGCCGATTTGAGAAAGTGATCATCAATGGACAAGAAAAGGAAATTGCTATGGAGTTCTTGAAACCTTGGGATTCCTTTACTATGGATGCTAAACAAGTTTTGGAGAATATCATTGTAAGTTTCAAACAGAATTTGCGTGTCATCAACAAGACTACGAATACTTTCCAACATTATGACGAGACGGGCAAGAAAGTGATTGTAAAGCAAGAGAAAGGCGACAGCTGGGCGATTCGCAAGTCGATGCACAAGGCTACTATTTGGGGAGAAATAAATCTTCGATTTAAGAAAGAAGTTTCATTAAAAGATGCACTGGAAAACCCTCAAACCATCGTAAACAGAGAGTTCAAACAAAAAGTTTGTGAATTGTTGGATGAAGGCAGGGACGCTATGTTTATAAAAAAATATGTGGAGAACAACAAGGATGTATGGTCGGATATAGACGTCTCTAAAATTGAAGTTTATTATTTTACACAAGAGGTAAAAGACAAAAAAGGGAAAATAAAAGACCGCTATTTTGCAACTAGATTTTTAAGCGATTTGGTTACTTATATGTCTGGCATAAAAGAATACGACAAAGCCATAAAAAAGATTGAAGGTATAACTGATACTGGTATTCAAAAAATACTAATAGCACATCTGAAAGCAAAAGATAATAACCCTGAAATCGCTTTCTCGCCAGATGGGATTGATGAAATGAATCGCAACATTGTCGAATTGAATAATGGGAAATTCCATCATCCAATTTACAAGGTTAGAAGATTTGAGAAAGGAAATAAATTCCCAATAGGAAAGATAGGGAATAAGGGGGGTAAGTTTGCCGAAGCCGATGATGGAACTAACCTTTTCTTCGCCATTTTCGGAACGGAAAAGACAAACAAGGAAACAGGCGAAATGGAAACAGTTCGTTCCTATCTGACCATTCCGCTCAATGTGATGATTGATTGTCAAAAGAAATACGGTTCGCAATGGCGCAACAACATTGAAGCCTATCTACAAGAACAGCAATTGGTTACAACGGATGCCAAACTCTTGTTCATCCTTTCACCAAACGATTTGGTGTATCTGCCGACGCCAGAGGAATTGAAGGAAGGAATTTATAAAATTGATAAAACAAGGATTTGCAAATTAGTTAGTTTTACTGGAAGTAGATTGTATGCAATTCCTTTTTCAGTGGCAAAAGTAATTGTCGATAAGATGGAGTTTACACAATTAAATAAGGTGGAATTTACTGACAACAAATCATCAATTAAAGAGATCTGTGTCCCTATCAAAGTGGATAGATTAGGTAACATCATCGAGCTAAACGATAGGAAACTTTGAGTTGTATCCAAATTGGTTACAACTGAACAAACGACAGCAACCATGATTAAGCGTACTCTCTTTTTTGGTAATCCCGCCTACCTTTCCATGCGCAATGCACAGTTGGTCATCAAACTGAACGATGCCCAAACGCAAGAAGAGGTAACGAAGACCGTACCTATCGAAGACATCGGTGTGGTGGTGCTCGAAGACCGACAAATCACCATCACTAACGGGGCGATGGATGCCTTGCTACAAAACAATTGTGCTGTCATCACCTGCGATGAGAAACACATGCCCGCAGGTTTGTTGTTGCCACTTGAAGGCCATACCGTTCAGAGCGAACGCTTCCGTTGGCAGATTGAGGCTTCGTTGCCTTTGAAGAAACAACTATGGCAGCAGATTGTCCAAGCCAAGATCCGTAACCAAGCCTCTGTGTTGAAGCGGCTGAGTGGGGTAGAGGTGGGCTGTATGATGGCTTGGGCAAACGATGTGAAGAGTGGTGACAGCGAAAACCTTGAAGGTCGGGCGGCAGCCTATTATTGGAAGTCTGTTTTCCCGGAAATGGAGCGGTTTGTTCGTGACCGCGAGGGTGAGGCTCCCAACAATCTGTTGAACTATGGCTATGCCATTGTTAGGGCAGTGATAGCACGTTCATTGGTAGCCAGTGGCTTGTTGCCCACCTTTGGCATTCATCATCACAATCGCTACAATGCCTATTGCTTGGCGGATGACGTGATGGAACCCTATCGGCCATACGTTGATGAGTTGGTGATTGAGATTTTGCGTAGTGGTGTTGATTGTAGCGAACTGACTACAGACTTGAAGCGACAATTGTTGGGTCTGCCTGTAAAAGAAGTCATCATCGACGGTCGCCGCAGTCCGTTGATGGTGGCGTCCTCTCAAACCACAGCATCATTGGCGAAATGTTTTGGCGGTGAATTACGGAAAGTGGTATATCCTGTGATGGAATTATAATGGACCGATTTAGCGAATATCGAATTATGTGGGTGCTGGTGCTTTTTGATTTGCCTACTGAGACGAAGAAAGAGCGCAAGGCTTATGCGACATTTCGCAAGCGCATCATGGCCGATGGCTTTACAATGTTCCAGTTTTCCATTTATCTGCGGCATTGTCCCAGTTATGAGAATGCTGAGGTGCATATCAAGCGGGTAAAGTCGTTCATGCCTGAATTTGGCGATATTGGCATTTTGTGTATCACCGATAAACAATTTGGTGAAATGGAGATTTTCAGCAACTGCAAGCCTAAGACTGTTGACACACCATGCCAACAATTGGAGCTGTTTTGAATCGGTAAAATGGTCATAACAAAGAAAAATCCAACTCAAATGAGCTGGATTTTTCTTTTCTGAAACAACTTCTAAATTGCTGTTGCTCTTTGTTTTACCCATATCGAGTTGTTTCAAAGAGCAAAGATACAAGATAAATGCAAGCAATTCACAACCGCAGGTGTACGGAGTATTGCATCCAATCTGTTGTTTCAAAGAGCAAAGATACAAGATAAATGCAAGCAATTCACAACAAAGGCACTCTTGCAGATGACTATTCTTTGGTTGTTTCAAAGAGCAAAGATACAAGATAAATGCAAGCAATTCACAACTCCTTTGTTTGAAGTAGATGTCACTATCAAGTTGTTTCAAAGAGCAAAGATACAAGATAAATGCAAGCAATTCACAACCTTGGCCCCCTTGCCCACCATGGCCACAATGTTGTTTCAAAGAGCAAAGATACAAGATAAATGCAAGCAATTCACAACTCTCCAAGGTGCGAGCTTTGATTTCGGCAAGTTGTTTCAAAGAGCAAAGATACAAGATAAATGCAAGCAATTCACAACTTAGTCGGGTTGAGGATGCGTTCCTTGATCGTTGTTTCAAAGAGCAAAGATACAAGATAAATGCAAGCAATTCACAACTGATTCCAAAAGACCAAATAATCGACCCAAGTTGTTTCAAAGAGCAAAGATACAAGATAAATGCAAGCAATTCACAACTAATGTGTGCATAATGTGTGAGCTTAGGTGTTGTTTCAAAGAGCAAAGATACAAGATAAATGCAAGCAATTCACAACCGGTTGGAGTTCTCATTGACCGGGGCCGGGGTTGTTTCAAAGAGCAAAGATACAAGATAAATGCAAGCAATTCACAACCCGTAATACCTTGCATAATTGCCATAGTTGGTTGTTTCAAAGAGCAAAGATACAAGATAAATGCAAGCAATTCACAACCGCAAAGGCCATGCCTGTTGTGTTGCCGCTGTTGTTTCAAAGAGCAAAGATACAAGATAAATGCAAGCAATTCACAACCTTGACCCCGCAGCGCCTCACCGGCTACATGTTGTTTCAAAGAGCAAAGATACAAGATAAATGCAAGCAATTCACAACCGCAAAGGCCATCGCTGTTGTGTTGCCGCTGTTGTTTCAAAGAGCAAAGATACAAGATAAATGCAAGCAATTCACAACTTGACCGGCATCCGCGCTATCAACCTCAAGGTTGTTTCAAAGAGCAAAGATACAAGATAAATGCAAGCAATTCACAACATATTGCGCGCCCGTTCCTTATTTATTCATGTTGTTTCAAAGAGCAAAGATACAAGATAAATGCAAGCAATTCACAACTTACGTTACTAAGTACCTCCTGAAAGGAGGGTTGTTTCAAAGAGCAAAGATACAAGATAAATGCAAGCAATTCACAACTGGATGGCCTCTTTGACTCTGATCCTCATAGTTGTTTCAAAGAGCAAAGATACAAGATAAATGCAAGCAATTCACAACTCCTGGATTTAACCAGGAATAAATCGATTTGTTGTTTCAAAGAGCAAAGATACAAGATAAATGCAAGCAATTCACAACCGATATGCCTGGCGATACAACCTTTGACCTGTTGTTTCAAAGAGCAAAGATACAAGATAAATGCAAGCAATTCACAACCAAATGCCTCTACTAGTCCTTTTCAGATTTGTTGTTTCAAAGAGCAAAGATACAAGATAAATGCAAGCAATTCACAACTAACATCTGGCTTAGAAGAAATTACAATGCGTTGTTTCAAAGAGCAAAGATACAAGATAAATGCAAGCAATTCACAACCGTTGGTGTTCAGCTTAATCCTGTTAAGTGGTTGTTTCAAAGAGCAAAGATACAAGATAAATGCAAGCAATTCACAACTGGATTTGACTTTGTTCGTCCGACTGATTCGTTGTTTCAAAGAGCAAAGATACAAGATAAATGCAAGCAATTCACAACTATGAGCTCGGTGAGCTGACGGGAACGGTTGTTGTTTCAAAGAGCAAAGATACAAGATAAATGCAAGCAATTCACAACCAGTATGCGGAGCGATGCATCGATAAGCAAGTTGTTTCAAAGAGCAAAGATACAAGATAAATGCAAGCAATTCACAACTTGTTCGCGTCAATCTTGGCAAGTGCATTGTTGTTTCAAAGAGCAAAGATACAAGATAAATGCAAGCAATTCACAACAGTCGCAGCACTCTTCCCCACCTGGGTATCGTTGTTTCAAAGAGCAAAGATACAAGATAAATGCAAGCAATTCACAACAATGATGTTACCGTTAGTGGTCGTGCTAATGTTGTTTCAAAGAGCAAAGATACAAGATAAATGCAAGCAATTCACAACTGGAACACCTGTGGTCAGTACAGGATGAATGTTGTTTCAAAGAGCAAAGATACAAGATAAATGCAAGCAATTCACAACTCAGAGGAGTCAACGACTTGGATATCCCAAGTTGTTTCAAAGAGCAAAGATACAAGATAAATGCAAGCAATTCACAACCACGGCACCGTTACCGAACTGCGCCCAAGGGTTGTTTCAAAGAGCAAAGATACAAGATAAATGCAAGCAATTCACAACTCGACACATCGTTGCTCAAAGTCGCGTTCGGTTGTTTCAAAGAGCAAAGATACAAGATAAATGCAAGCAATTCACAACAGAATCCCGAAAAGACGAAAGTCCTTGAAGGTTGTTTCAAAGAGCAAAGATACAAGATAAATGCAAGCAATTCACAACCAACTTGTTGGCCTTGCTGTAAAAGACCTTGTTGTTTCAAAGAGCAAAGATACAAGATAAATGCAAGCAATTCACAACGTTTACGCCCTCGCTTGCCATCTTCGAGCGGTTGTTTCAAAGAGCAAAGATACAAGATAAATGCAAGCAATTCACAACCAGAATCCCGAAAAGACGAAAGTCCTTGACGTTGTTTCAAAGAGCAAAGATACAAGATAAATGCAAGCAATTCACAACCAGTATGAAAAAAGGTTGTAAATTTGCAGCGTTGTTTCAAAGAGCAAAGATACAAGATAAATGCAAGCAATTCACAACTGGGTGTGCCATCAGAACGCCGTCGAAGTCGTTGTTTCAAAGAGCAAAGATACAAGATAAATGCAAGCAATTCACAACAACATCAAGGGCGAGGGCTTCACGGTGTCTGTTGTTTCAAAGAGCAAAGATACAAGATAAATGCAAGCAATTCACAACCAATATCGGTTCGGTGTTCCTTTCTCATCGGTTGTTTCAAAGAGCAAAGATACAAGATAAATGCAAGCAATTCACAACGAGTGCTGCAAGTCCACGACCATGTTCAACGTTGTTTCAAAGAGCAAAGATACAAGATAAATGCAAGCAAATATGATATTAGTACAGATTATTTTCTACTTTTGTCCCCACTAAACATCCTAACACTGACGCTATGAACAAAACTATGCACATCCAAGAAGAAGCCGCACGATGTCTGCTCTGCGCCGACGCGCCGTGCAGTAAGGCCTGCAAGAATGGCGACCCGGCACGCGCCATTCGCGCCATACGATTCGACAACGAAGCCGTCGCCAGACGGTGGCTCGACCCATGCAGCGACGCCGAGCTGCAAGCCGCCGAGGCGGCCTGCATCCACTACGATAGGCCGATCCGCATCAGGGAGCTGGCGGAAGCCGTTAAAGGCACGAAGCCACAAAAAGACTTGCCCAGCCTTGCCATCGACTTCTGCGGCATCCCTTGCGAGAATCCCTTCTTCCTTGCCTCGTCGGCCATATGCACCAACTACGAGATGGTGGCACGCGCCTTCGATGCGGGATGGGCGGGCGTGTTCTACAAGACCATCTGCATGGAGGACATCCGCGAGGTGTCGCCGCGCTTCGATGCCGTCAACGAGCCGGGACGCTCCGATTTCTTCGGCTTCCGTAATATGGAACAGCTGAGCGAGAACCCCGTCGAGGTGGACTTCGACATCCTACGCAGGCTGAAAAAGGACTATCCCTCGAAAATCGTCGTCGCCTCTATCATGGGCAACGCCGAGACGGAGTGGATCACGCTGGCGAAAATGGCAGAAGAGGCTGGCGTCGACGCGGTGGAGCTGAATTTCTCCTGCCCGCAGATGAAGTTGGCTGGCATGGGCAGCGACGTGGGGCAGAACTCTGAACTGGTGCTGTTCTACACGGCATACGTGAAACATAACGTCAAGATCCCGGTCATCCCCAAGATGACGCCCAACATCACTCAAATCAACCAACCCGCCATGGCCGCCCACTTCGCCAGCGCCGATGCAGTGTCGGCCATCAACACCATCAAGAGCGTGACCATGAACAGTCGCGGTGCCGTGGCCGATAAGAAGACCGTCTCCGGACTCTCGGGCCGCGCCGTGAAGCCCATCGCCTTGCGCCATATCCTCGAGATGGCGAAAAATCCCATTTTCGCCGCCACCAACAATGGCAAACGCATTGAGTTGAGTGGCATAGGTGGCATCGAGACCTGGCGCGACGCTTTGGAGTTCATCCAGCTGGGCTGCAGCAACGTGCAGGTGTGCACCGCCGTGATGCAGTACGGCTACCGCATCATCGACGACCTCGTGCTTGGACTGCAAAACTATATGGCAGAACGCGGCGTCGAGCACCTGTCGGATTTAGTAGGAGAGGAGCTCCCCAATTTCGACACGCCCACCAACCTTGACCGCGACACCATCGTGTATCCCTCCTTTGACCGTGAGCAATGCATCGGCTGCGGCCGTTGCTACACCTCCTGCCAAGACGGCGGCCATCAGGCCATTACCTTTGATGCCGACCTGCGTCAGCCGCATCTCGACGGAAAGCGGTGCGTGGGCTGCCACCTCTGCCGACTCGTCTGTCCCACAGGCGCCATCGGCGTGGCGAAACGCATTGCAAAAAAGGATAAATAACACAAAAGAATCCCGCTCCCATGGGGGCGGGATTCTTTATATATAACCGATTCGTTCGATCAGAACCTCAACGTCAGATTGCCCATGACATGGAAACCTGCCATCGGGATGAAGCCGATCTGGTAGTAGCGGTTGTCGTTGGGGTGGCCGTAGCTGTCGCAGATGGCCGAATAGACCCAGCCGCTGGCGGCGTAGCGCTTGTTGAAGATGTTGTTGAAGTTCACCTTCACGATGGCTTCCTTGACGACTTTCTTGGGTTTCAGCGTGTAGCCGAGGCTGACGTTGGAGGTGCTGTAGGCCGGCAACGAACGGTCGAGGTTCTGGGTGTTGTCGAGATACATGCGCGAGACGTAGTTTGTGTGCCAGGTGGCCTCGAAGCCCTTGTGGTGGAAGGTGACGAAGCCGTTTAGGATGGCCGAAGGCGAGAAGGCCAGGGTGGAGTTGTCGTAGTGGATGACGTCGTAGCCGTCACCATCGTAGGCCTGGCCGTTGGCATCGGTGTTGCCTTCCCAGTCGTCCCAGTTCTCCACGACCTCGTCGAAGTCCTTGATCTTGTTTTGGCTCAAGGCGGCGTTGGCCTCGATGGTCAACCATTTGGTGGGGCTCACGCCAGCCTGCAGCTCGACGCCCATGCGGTACGAGTCCTTGATATTGGTGGTGAGTGCCTCGCCGATGTCGCTCACCGCGCCGGTCTGCACGAACTGGTTGTTGTAGTCCATGTAATAGAGGTTGGCGCCGGCCTGGAAGATGCTTCCGTTGTAGTTGTAGCCCAACTCATAGTCGAGGAGTTGCTCGGGTTTAGGGAAGGGGTAGGAGCCGTTGTCGGTGAAGTTGTTACGCTCGGGCTCGCGGTGGCTCATGGCCACGGAGGCGTAGACATGGTGGCTGTCCGTGTCGAAGGAGATGCCGCCCTTGGGGTTGAAGAAGGGGTACTTCTCGTGGATGTCGAGTTCCTGGTTGTAGTAGCCGCTCGCGTCGTCGTAGAACTTGTCGTTGATGCCGTTGGTCTTGTAGTCCACATAGCGGAACTGCATGTCGCCGAATACGGTCCAGTGGTCGGCGAAGGTGTAGGCCGCCTTGACGAAGACGTTGCCGTCGAGCTTCTGGGCGTCGGAGTCGTAGTATTTGTAGTCGCCATCAGCGAGATATTTGTTAGCGACGTCTTGGTTGGCGATATAATTCACATAACCGAAGTGGTTGCCTTGGAAGTTCTGGGCTGAGATGCCGCCGATGACGTTCCAGTTTGCGTTCTTGTAACGGGTGAACCACACGAGGCCGTAGGTGTCCTGGCGGAGTCCTTTCTTGCGGACGAAGTCGGTCTTCTTCACCTGATTGCCTTCGGCATCGTAATAGGTCATGCCGAACTTCGAGAGCTTGTTGTTGGGGCGGAACTCCTCGTAGTAGCCGTAGCCGTAGGTGTAGTGCAGCGTGGCTGTGGTCGACCAGTGCTCGTTGATCTCCCAAGCGGCGGAGAGGAGGTTGTGGTCTTGCCAGAAGTTGTCGGTGGTACGGTCCCAGAAGGTGCCGTCGTTCATCTGGTAGCGTTGGGTCATGTAGTGGCCGTTCTCGTCCTTGACGAAGTTGCCGTCCTCGTCGGTGACGAGGTATTCGTAGAGCGAGTTGAACTGTCCCAGACCCACCTTATACATATCGGCATAGGTCTTGATGCCCGTGTGCTCACCATAGGTGCCGTCCATAAGGCTGAGGTCGTTGTTGCCAGCCGTCACGCCGTTCCAGGCTTGGCCGGTCATCTCGAAGTTACCGATGTTCTTGTAGCGGAGGATGAAGTTCTTGCCCATCCAGGTGAGGCCGCCATAGTAGCTGCCGCTGCGGCCCTTGGTGCCGTGGATGAAGCCGTCGGTGTGGGTCTCGTGGTAGGCTCCGTCGACGATGAGGTGGTTCCACAACAGACCCGTCGAGGCCTTGGCGCCGAAGTTAAGCGTGTTGAAGGAGCCGTAGGACCCCGTGATTTCGGCACTCGGCACGAAGGAAGGCTTGGCCGATGTCAGGGATATCGTGCCGCCGAAGGCGCCGTCGCCGTTGGTGGAGCTACCCACGCCGCGTTGGATCTGCACTGAGCTGAGCAGTGAGCCGTAGCTGTTCATGTTGGCCCAGAACACGCACTGGTCTTCAGGCGAGTTGAGCGACACGCCGTCGAGGGTGACGTTGATGCGCGAGTCGCCGGCGCCACGGATGCGCATATAGGATGTGCCGGAGCCTATGCCGTTCTCACCCCATGCGATGATGCCGGGCGTCTTGGCGAACAGGAAGGGAAGCTCTTGGCCGGTTTTCGAAAAGTCGCTGAGCTCCACCTTCTCGATGTTGGTGACGGAGAAGGGGGCGTTCTTTTGGAGGCGCACGCCGTTGATTATCACCTCATCCAGGTTCTGAACATTAGTGGTGTCTAGGTTTTGTGCATGAAGACTCATCGTCACGAAAGTGGCGAAAGCAAGAAAAATGATGTGTTTTTTGAGCATAACTCGTTGATTTAAAGATTAATAATTCAATAAATCAATAGAGGAATGATGAGGAACTCGATTCCCTGTCTCGGCATTATCCGTATCAGGTGCAAAGGGTTTGATCTCAGCCTGTCTTTCAATCCGCAAGCGGATAAGGCACCCCTATTGGTATCGGCGGCAAAAATAGGAATTATTTCAATATGTCAAGCGAAAAAAGATTCCCCGCAGGGAAATCTCAATATCGTTAAACCCCAACAAAATAACACAAATACCCGCAAACTGCAGCCACCAAGGCATTGACAATCTTTGCCTTGACGAAACTCCTTTTGCTCTCGGCAAGCAACGGCAACGAGGCATGGCCGTCCTGCGAGATGGAGCTGGCCAGCAGTACCGAGAAAGGCACTGTGCCCGTGGCAAACAAAGTGACAAACAGCAAATGCGGACCCGACTCGGGGATGATGCCCACCAAGACGGCCAACAGGATCATCCACGGGATGTTGTTGCTGATAAGGGTTTCAATGTCAAAGTAATGCAGCCCGACCTGGATGACAAACAAAGCACCGAAGGTCCAGAGGAAGATGCTCAGGAAATGCTTGCGGATGATGTGTTCCCAAAGGTGTTCCTTCACAACATGTTCGGGTGCTGTGGCGATGAACCACACCACGAAGAGGCTTACGACGGCGAAGATGAGGTTCATCCAATACTCGTCGAAGATATTCAGCTGGGTGTGGACGGCTTCCTCATGCTCATGTTCGTGCTCCAGCATACCGAAGGCGAGGGCAGCGATGAATAGGATGACGCCAAGCAGCAGGGCAATACGCTCCGCGCTGGCATGGCGCATGTTGCGGAACGATGCTTTCTCAGGTTGGTGCGTCTCGTCATGGTGGTCTTCGTCATGGATCTGGTAGCCGTCCTCACAGCCTTCGTGGTGGGCTTTGTTGCTCGGCTTGGAGAACCTGTCCACCAGCCAGCCAACGAGGATAGCAATGGCAAACAAAACAACCATCAGCAGCAGCGCTTCTTTGGGAATCATGGCGAGCATGACGAAGGCTTCGTCGCCCGACGAGGCAATCATCATGGCGATCAAGGCGCCGAAGCTCAGCAGCTTATGCGAGTACATCGACACGGCGGCAAAACCGCCCATACAGCCGGGGATGATGCCCAAGCCCGCCCCCAAAACCACTTGTCCGAAGCGGTTTTGACGCAGCCGCGTGAACCATTTCCCGTGCGAATGTATGTTGACATACTCGATCATCAGCATCATGATAATCACCAAGCCAGTGATTAAGACGCTGTTTCTCAGCACATCCAGAAACAAATGCAAAAACTCGTGCATGGGTTGAAAAATGAGCCGCAAAAATAAAAAGTTTTATCTTTGCAGCAAAATCCAAAACAATGAAAAAAGAAGATTGTTTTTACTTAGGCACGGTGGCCAAGACCCACGGCTTGAAAGGAGAGGTGACCCTCAAGGTGGATGCCGACGACCCCTCGGCATACCTCGAGATGAAGCATTTCTTCCTTGAAATCAACAAGGTGCTGACGCCTTTCTTCGTGGAGAAGATCAAGATGAATGGCGACAAGTTCTTCATTGCCATACAGGACGTGAAGACCATCGAGGCGGCACAACACCTGGTCGGCAAGCAGGCCTACCTGCCTTTGGAGATGCTGCCCAAGCTCAGCGGCAAGCAGTTCTATTTCCATGAGATCGTGGGCTTCACCGTGGTCGACACGGAGAAAGGCGAGCTGGGACCCGTCGCCGAGGTGCTGGAATATCCTACGCAAGCCATCTTGCAGGTGATGAAAGGCAAAAAAGAGATCCTTATCCCGATCTTGGACCAGGTGATCCAAAACGTCGACAGGGACAAAAAAATACTTACGATAACGGCTCCTGAAGGGCTGATAGACATGTACTTGCAATGACCGATGCGCGCCCCTTCCACTTCAAGCATTTCAGCCTCTACCATCATCGCTCGACGATGAAGGTGGGCACCGATGCTATTTTGCTGGGGCGCTGGACCGATGTCAAGCCGACGGATGTTGTGCTGGATATTGGCACAGGTTGTGGTCTGCTGCCACTGATGCTCTCGCAGAAGGGTGTGGCACACGTGGACGCCGTTGACATCGATAAGGCCTCTATTGAAGAGGCTACAGTCAACTTCGAGGCCTCGCAGTGGCGCGAGCATCTGAAGGCTTATTGTATCGATATCGTTGATTTCCAAACGGATAAGAGATACGACCTCATTGTTTCCAACCCACCATTCTTCAACCGTTTCTCGAAATGCGACTCAGAGCGTAAGAGCCGTGCGCGGCACAACGACGCGGGGCTGACCTATGCCAAAATATGTCGTGAGGTGGTTCGCTTGATGCAGCTTGATGGACGTTTTGCCTTGGTGCTGCCCGCCGATGTGTCAGTGGAGTTTCTGGATACCGCGGAGCGTTACGGCCTTTATCTTCACAAGAGGATGACCATTGTTCCGATAGCGGGGAAGGAGCCTAACCGTGTCAATCTGGAGTTGGGGCTCGAGAAAAGTGTCGAGATAAAAGAGGAAACCTTTGTCATCAGAGACGAGGACAAAGGTTTCACGAAAGAATATGGTGTATTCTTAAAAGACTATTACCTAGGATATTAGTTTTTATTGGCCGCCCATCTTATTCACCGCCTGGTTGGCTTTGCTGCGGCGTTCGTTGAAGAGGTAAACCAGCCTGAGGGTATATGAATTGTTGTATTGTCTCTGCAAGGCAGGCACCCTGATGTCGTCGATCAGCTCGTTGGGGTTCAGCTTGTTGTGGAATAGACGGGTGCGGATGGGAACGAGAGAATACTGGTAACGCAGCTCCGCATAGAGGCCGTTCCATACCCGCGCCTTGACGTCGACACAGATGTTGAAGTCGTGGGGGCGGTAGTTGACGGAATTGTCGACGAGTTGCGGGATGAGGTCTTTCTCTTGTATCGTGGTCGGATAGCCGGCGTTGTAGATGATGTTAGAAAGCTCTTTGATGTCCTGCACCTCGCTGATGTCGGGCATGCCCTCAACGCCTTCTTTCCAATGCAGTTGTCCGTCGCCAATGCCTATGGTTGAATTGACGCCGTCGATCTTCTCGGTCAGACCCACCAGTCGGCCGTAGGAGACGCCGAGGCCGAAAGCGAATCTGCTGTCGTGGAGGTAAAGCATGACGGGGACTTCCACATAATTGAGCGTCAGGTTGTAACGTCCGGTGAAATAGCCGAGGTGGTAGTTGAGCGAGTCGCGTTTGTAAGCGCCTTTCTGGCCAAAGAGCACCTCGAGTCCGGCGTCAAGGTAATTGGTGATAGGCACTAGGGCACCGGCTCCTGCGTGGACGCCGAGTTTTCTGTAGCGGTAGCATTCGTCGCCGTCCACTTGGCAGATGTTGCCGCCCAAGAATAGCTCACCTTTGATGATTTGTGCATGGAGCAGGGAAGGGGCAGCGACCATAAAGGCCAATAAAAGGGTAAGTATTCTGAATCGTTTCATCTTTTCTCGATTTGAAATGAATAACTGATTTGTGGTGAATTTATTATAATTATGGTGAAAAAACTTCATTGTCAATTCAGCCGTTGTCCCGATATATTGTACCGTTTTCCGTCTTTGATGATGACGATTTGTCCGTTTTCAAACATTTTTTGAGCGGCCTGCTCCAAGGGAATATCAGGGTGTTCGTTGATGCCAATACCGGATTTCACAATGGTGTCGGACCAAATGATTTCCGATTCGTTGCCGTTGGCGTATACCTCGCTTATTCCGAAACGGTAAGTGCCAGCGTTGATTTCATTCCAAGTGGAGTCAATGAAAGAAGTATTGGTAACCTCATCGGCAAGTATCACAGTTTGTCCTTCATTGTCTGAGCGATGAATTCTATAACCTATGATTTGTGGCAGATGGTGGTTGATTTCATAAATGTGAACGGCGGAATTAGTAGCGTAATAATTGTTGGTGACGACAAACATGGCATCCTTGCCTTCGTATTTTCCCATAGAGGCTCCTGTGAAGGATCCTTGCACATTCAAATGAGGATGCTTGTTAAGACTGTTGTTGGAAATGTCATAATCGGAAATGCCACCTTGTTGGTCAAGGATCAATAGATGTCGGGTTCCATCAGTAGCTGTGATTACTCCCAAGCCACAAGGATCGTCATGTAATGTCAATGTCGGGCCATTTATTAGAGTCTGACTTTGACGGTCTTTGAGAATAATGTGCTTGTCATAATAAGAATTGCAGAGCCAAAAACCGTCATTTTCAGCATCGTATGAGCAGAGGGTAAACTGCATGTGCATATGTGTGCTATCAATTAGCATTTTGCGGTCAAGATCGTAACAATACAGATAGAAAGCATTGTAATATTGTTTATTATTGCTGGAATAAAAGTAATTTCCATCCCATCCCATGCCGTCAGGGACAGCACCAATAATGTCGAAACTATCTATCAACTCACCATCCATGGTATATTTCCCAAAGATGAATGGCGGAGGAGGATTCGAGGAACGATTGTAGGTGTAGATGTATTCTCCATCAGTAACCAACCCATCTGCTTTGTTAATGTCAAATTGTTTCAAAAGAGTCCATTCGGTGTCTCCAAAGGTCCACGACAGACTCACACAAGGGCTGTTTGGGTCGTTTGCATCAGGGAAGTAAGATGCCGTGATTTGCTTTATGGGCATGTAAAAGAAATTGGCTTCAATGTCGTCGATGTCATCCAATACCTCAAAAGTGTATGATGTGGCTCGGGATAGAATTTCACCGTTTTTCTTCCAATATAAAAATCTGGAATTTTCGACAGGAGTTGCAGTTAGTGTACATAATTCGCCACGATGATATTCACCGTTTCCATGAATGGTGCCGGCCGTGGATGGAAAAGCTGATGCAGTGACGATATATGGCTCGTATTGTGGAATGATGTCAAAAACGGCATAGTTGTCGGTATTAAGGTTGTATCCATTGGGATTCAAGTTTCCTAAAGCAAAATAGCCGTTGGCATTGCCACCCCATCCCCAGTTGAAATGCAGCAGGTCGTTCTCGTCATAGCCGTCGCACACAAAGGCGTGGCCAATTCCGACACCAAAACCGGAATACTGTACAGGCCGTAGTGAATCAAGACTGTTTTTTATAAGAGTCAACCATTCTTCATCGCTGAAATCGCTTCGTTTTTCCCTATGGATGTGCTTGGAATAATTGAAATACCGTATTAGGGCATCAGGAATTTTTTTTGAAGTTGAGGTAGAGCCATTTACGCCATAACTCATCTCTACCGCAACCCCGCAATGATACAGTAAAGTCGCCACGGCCTCGATCTCAGCCTCGCTTGAGTTTTCGGTCAGTGAATCGGGCATGTGCTCCCAGTCGTATACGGTGTTGCCGAAGTCGGCTGAGAGTGTCAAGCCGGCATTGAGATAGGAATGCGATCCCCAACCTTTTTCTGGATAGCCCCAATAGTGCATGATTTGCGCCATGGCCACGGCCACGCAGCCCACCTCGGCATGTTCGCAAGGGCCTTGCATCGTTGGGCAAAGGCTGTTGTATAGACAGCCTTGATGCCATTTGCTGGTGAGCAGGGCGGGAACGGATTTCGCTGATTTGCTGTCCGTGAGCTTTCCTGTAGTTTTAACCGACTCCCATTGTTTTATTGTGGTTGCATCCGCCACAATATGGTTTTCAATGCCGTATTGTATTCTTTCGGCAAAATCCTGGAGAAAGCCTTCCAACTGTATTGGCACATTGTTTGGGTCGAAGCGACCTTCATGGGAATAGCCGATGATGGGCGTCTCACAGTCGTCGGCAGCCACGATGACGAAGCCATCGGAGGTGTTGAAGACATAAAAGGCGGCGATGCCATTGTCCATCCGATAGGTGGCTGTAAGCTGCAAATCGTGGGTGCCCATATAGCGGGCAGCTATGGTTGTGGCGGTTTCAGGGTTGACGGGAAGTGCCAAGGTGCACATCGTCAGCCCGAAAACGGCAAGGCAGAGTAAAAGGATGCGTTTCATATGGATCAATAATGCGTTCTTATAGTTTCATGGTTAAACTGATTCTGTTGCGGCTTACATCGACATCGAGCACCTTCACGCGAACCTTTTGGTTCAAATGCACCACTTCGTTCGGGTCTTTGATGTAGTGGTCGGCCATCTGGCTGATGTGGACGAGGCCGTCTTGGTGCACGCCGATGTCGACAAAGGCGCCGAAGGCGGTGATGTTGGTTACGATGCCGTTGAGTGTCATGCCTACGCGCAGATCCTTGACTTCGCGGATGTTCTTGTCGAACTCGAAGGCCTCGAAGGTCTTGCGTGGGTCGCGGCCGGGCTTCTCCAACTCGGTGAGGATGTCATTGATGGTCTCCAACCCGAAATGTTCCTCTACAAAGTCTTTTGGGTTGATTCTGGCGATGAGTTCCTTGTTGCCGATGAGGTCTTTCACTTTCACGCCCAGTTTCTTGGCCATCTTTTCCACGATGTGGTAGCTCTCAGGGTGGACGGCGCTTTGGTCCAAGGGGTTGTCGCCGTTATGGATGCGCAGGAAGCCGGCGCATTGCTCGAAGGCCTTGTCGCCGAGGCGCGGCACGCCATAGAGTTGTTGGCGCGTCTTGAAGCCGCCGATTTCGTCGCGGTAGTGGACGATGTTGTAGGCCAGGGTGGGACCTACACCGCTGACATACGACAGCAGCTGTTGGCTGGCGGTGTTGAGTTCCACCCCGACGGCGTTGACGCAACTCTCTACGGTCTGGTCAAGGCTCTCGCCGAGTTTCTTTTGGTCCACATCGTGCTGGTACTGTCCCACGCCGATGCTCTTCGGGTCGATCTTTACCAACTCGGCCAAGGGATCCATCAGTCGGCGACCGATGCTGACCGCGCCGCGCACGGTGATGTCGTAGTCGGGGAACTCGTCGCGGGCGATTTTGGAGGCGCTGTACACCGATGCGCCGCTCTCGCTCACCATCACAGCCATCAGGTCGCGGTCGAACTTGATGGAGCGGATGAAGTCCTCGGTCTCGCGTCCCGCAGTGCCGTTGCCGATGGCGATGACCTTGATGCGGTAGGCATCCACGAGGCTCTTGATTTTTCGCATGGCGCCCACCGTGTCCGACTTGGGCGGGTGAGGGTAGATGGTCTCGTTGTGGAGCAAGGCACCAGTTTCGCTCAAGACTACCACTTTGCAACCTGTGCGGAAGCCCGGGTCGATGGCGAGGACGCGTTTCTGGCCCATGGGGGCGGCGAGGAGCAGTTGTTTGAGGTTCTCGGCGAAGACGCGGATGGCGGTCTCGTCGGCCTTCTCCTTATAATAATTACGGATCTCGGTCTCGATGCTTGGTTCCAAAAGACGTTTCCACGAGTCGGCGATGGCCTCGCGCACGAGTTCCGATGATTCGTTGTCGTTCTTCAGGAAGATGCTCTCCAACGAACCTAGCACGAAGTCGTCATCCACTTTGATTTTCAGCTTCACCATACCTTCTTCCTCAGCGCGGAACAGAGCCAAGAGGCGGTGCGAGGGTGCCTCTGAAATCGGCTCGCGGAAGTCGAAATACTGCTGGTAGGTCTTGCCTTCCTCTTCCTTGCCTTTGACCACGGCAGAGCTGATGTCGCCCTGCATATGGAAGATCTTGCGGATGCGATTGCGTCCATTGATATTTTCCGAGACCCATTCGGCCATGATGTCCTTGGCACCTTGCAGGGCTTCCTCGATGTCGTTGACGCCCTTGCCTGCATTGACATAGCGTGCAGCGAGGCGGTCTACCATGTCTACATTCTGCGCCATGATTTGTGCGGCCAGCGGCTCCAAACCTTTCTCGCGGGCAATGGCGGCGCGGGTGCGGCGTTTGGGCTTGTACGGCAAATACAAATCCTCAACTTCTTGCAAGGTCTTGGCGTTCAGTATCTTTTGTTCCAGTTCGGGTGTGAGTTTCTCTTGCTCGCGGATGGAGGCGATGACGCTTTCCTTGCGTTTTTGCAGTTCGGTGAGTTGCTCCAGGCGCTTCTGCACAGCGGCCACATTCTCCTCGTTCATCGTGCCTGTCATTTCCTTGCGGTAGCGGGCGATGAAGGGGATGGTGGCGCCTTCGTCGAAGAGGCGAATGACATTGGCCACATGATGGGCGGCAAGATTGAGTTCCTGCGCGATTTGCGGGGCGAAGTCTATGGCGTTGGGCATAATTTCAGGTTTAAAGATGCAAAAATACGGTTTTCTTTGAGTTTTTCGTTAACTTTGCGGCAAAATATAGACAATGGTCAAAAACCTGATAATCGACTACGGTGGTGTGCTCCTCGACTGGAACCCGCATTACCTTTATGACCCTTATTTCGGCGATGTGGAGAAGGCCGAGTGGTTCCTTACCCACATCTGCACCTACGAGTGGAACGCCCAGCACGACAATGGCAAACCCATTGCGGAAGGCACGGCGGAACTCATCGCCGAGCATCCCGAGTGGAAGAAGGAGATAGAACTATACTACGGCGAGTTCATGAAGATGATGGGCGGACAGATTCCCGGCATGGAGGAGTATGTCAAGGAATTAAAAGCCAAAGGATTCCGTGTGTTTGGCTTGTCCAACTGGTCGGAGGAGACCTTCGCCTTGGTGCGGCCGGTCTATCCCGTCCTCAACCTCATGGAGGACATGGTGATTTCGGGCATCGAGCGGGTGATGAAGCCCGACCCGAGAATCTTCCAACTGGCCTTGCAACGCTTCGGCATCAAGGCTGAGGAGACGGCGTTTATTGATGATAATCCGAATAATGTGGCGGCGGCGAATGCTTTTGGGATTACGGGGATATTGTTTGAGGGGAAAGAAAAGTTGGAAGAAGAACTGAATCATATAACATAACCTCCTTCTTGGCCTCATGGCGGAGGAACATCCGCCATCTCCTGCGCAAAAGGATAGACCCATTGCACAGGAGATTGCGGGTCAAGCCCGCAATGAGGACAGAAGAAGGAGAGGTAACAGGATAATCAACATGGAACTCTCTCAGTAGAACAAATCTTCGAAACCTTTAATGGCAATTTGCAATGAAACAAATTCAAAATATACTGTTAATCGTGTTAATTGCCTTGGCGGGGAACGCCTTCGCCCAAAAAACGGATTGGGAAGAGGACGGATTGCAAGGCAGGGTCAAGAAATATGAGTTGTTTTCCTATGATTTTGACATAAGCGATTCCATCAACCATGAGGATTTTATGAAACGCTTCTATCAATGCGATTTTGATGTGGATAGGATGATTCGCTTTGCCGATAGCATCAATAATAATGTTGTAAAAGACAGTAAGTTCTATTGGCTTAGAGAGTATGATTCTTTGGGGAATTATACAAGATTGGGTGATAATATCTATTATAATGAGTATGACAATCAAGGGCTTTTGTCGAAAATGATAATTGACGATGGTGTCGCACCTAACGATACCGTCTTTTATTCGTATAAATATGATGATGCAGGAAGGCTTGTGGAAGAAAGACGTCAGAATCGTTCAGAGCATTGGACCTACGATTCGGAAGGTCGGCTGTTGGAACGAAAAGTATTTGAAGGAGAGGAAATGATAGAACATTTCACACTGAAGTATGATAAAAATGGTGTTTTGCGTAAGTCGGAGGGTTATGGAGGAGGTATAAGGAGCGAAAAGTTTTATTGGGAATGCGATTCGAGAGGAAATGTCATATATGAACGGACGGAAAATTGCGGTTTGGCAAATGTTGTTGAAACAAGAACAAAATACAAATATGATAGGAATGACAGCATAATTAAAGAAACAAGTAGGGAATTAAGAAGGTGGCATACTGACATTAGGTCTGATGAAGATAGATGGCAAGAAACGGATTCAACGGGACAAGTTGTTGATTATGTTAATTATAAGGTGATTCCAATTAGAAAAAAAGAAAAGTTGAAGCATGAGAGGATAATTAAGCGAAATGCAGAAGGATTCCCTATGAAGGAAAAATACGTTCAAAAAGACATGTATGGAAAAATGGTGTCTTATAGCGAGTATGATAGTTTTGGAAGGGTTGTCAAAATTGAGGATTTTTATAATGATGACACCATTCCTAGTGAGGTGAAGAAATGCAAGTATGATGGATTAGGACGACTAATTGAAAGAGAAAGAATTGACAATCGTCATGCGCAATTCCATAAACAAGTATGGCGGTATTATAAAGATACGGATTTTTGTTCTTATTACGCTACTTATGGTGGAGAAAACTATGATTTTTCACACGAAAGCCTGTTTTTCTTTGACGAACACGGAAACTGTATAGCGCATATTCAATGGATGCCAGGCGCAGATTTGTATGAGTATTATTTTGTGGTGTTTAGGTATGAGTATTACGAGTAAACTCGTATTTTTGAAAGATTTTTGAAAACAGATTTTTGAAAGATTTCTTGCCGAAGGCAATACCAAAATAAAAGAAACTATGAAAATCCTTTCAGTCGAACAAATCCGCGAAGCGGACAAATACACAATAGAGCACGAACCCGTCGAGTCCGTCGACCTGATGGAACGAGCGGCAACGAAAGTCTTTGAATGGCTCTACCGTCGAGCGCCGCGCGACAAGACCATTAAGATTTTCTGCGGCATGGGCAACAACGGCGGCGACGGCCTCGTGGTGGCTCGACTGCTCAACGAGCAAGAGATTGTCCCGCAGGTGTTTATGGTGCGCTACAGCGACCGCATGAGCCACGACTGCGAGGTGAACTACTACCGCCTCGTGAACGAGACCAAGGTGCCGATGTTCGACATCCTCAGCGAGGACGACTTCCCGAAAGTCGATGCCAACGATGTGGTGGTCGATGCCATCTTCGGATCAGGCCTCAACCGTCCGCCGCAAGGCGTGACCGCCGACCTGATTGCCTACCTCAACCAAAGCAAGGCCATTCGTGTAGCCATCGACATCCCTTCGGGCCTCTTTGCCGACGAGCCTAGCGCCTTGGGCTTCATCTTCAAGGCCGACTACACGCTGACCTTCCAAAACCCCAAGTTGGCTTTTCTGCTTCCCGAAAACGACCCGTATGTGGGTCGCTTCGAGGTCTTGGACATCGGCCTGCATCCGCGCTATCTGGAAGAGGTGGAGACCAATAATCTGCTGACCGTCAAGGCGATGGTGAAGCCGATACTGCACAACCGCACGAAATACTCCCACAAAGGCACATACGGTCACGCACTGCTCATCGCTGGCTCCGAAGGCAAGACGGGTGCAGCCCTACTTGGCGCGAAAGCCTGTCTGCGCACGGGTGTCGGCCTGCTGAGCGTCCACCTGCCCAAGGTGGCGCAATTGCCTTTGCAGACCTCCATCCCTGAGGCGATGATTGACGGCGACGACTCCGAAACCTGCTTTTCGATGTTTGGACATCTGGATGCCTATAGCGCTGTGGGCGTAGGTCCGGGATTGGGCAAGGCTGACGACACCGTCCGCGCTTTGAAACGCCTCGTCCAAGAGGTGCAAGTGCCGCTCGTCATGGACGCCGACGCCTTGAACATCCTCTCCGACAACCCGACTTGGTTGCCGTTCCTGCCTGCCAAAACGATACTGACGCCGCATCCGAAGGAGTTTGAGCGCTTGGTGGGAAAGACCTCGACCTCGTTCGAGCGCCTTGAGAAACAAAGGGAAATGGCCACCAAATACAACCTTGTCGTCATCGTGAAAGGCGCACATACCACCGTCGCGATGCCCAACGGCACCATCTTCTTCAACACCACAGGCAATCCCGGCATGGCCACGGCAGGTAGTGGTGATGTTTTGACGGGCATCATCCTCTCGCTTTTGGCGCAACGCTATTCGCCCGAGGAAGCCGCCGTGTTGGGTGTCTATCTCCACGGCCTCGCTGGCGACCTTGCTGCCGACGAGATAGGGCAGGAGGCTTTGATTGCTTCTGATATCACGGAGCATCTGGGAAAGGCTTTCTTTTCGCTTCGCTCAAGGTAGTTTTTGCACGCAGAATCCGCTGAATTCGCTGAACCTGCCGGACGCAAACTTAGCGTCGCTTTGCGCTTCATATAATTGACTTCGTCGAATCTGTGATTTCTGCGAATTCTGCGTGAGATAAATTCCTATCTTTGCCGCATGATTAAAACCACCGTATCGAACCGCGAGATCTGGCGCATCGCTTATCCTATCATGTTGGGTAACCTGGCGCAGACCATTATCACCTTCACCGACACCGCTTTCTTGGGTCACCTCGGCACCATCGAGCTGAGTGCCTCCATGATGGCGGGCTTGTATTACTTCGTCTTCACCACTTTGGCGATGGGCTTTGCCGTGGGCATACAGATCTTCATCGCGCGGCGGTATGGCGAGGGCAACTTCAGCAAAATCGGAGTGGTGTTCCAGCATGGGGCATTGTTTGTGCTGGGTTTGGGCATCTTGCTATTCAGCATCCTGTTCTTCTTCAGCCATAGGTTGTTGCATGTCATCATCGAGTCGGAAAACATCTATGCTGCTGCGAATGAGTACCTGAGATTCAGGCAGTTCGGCATCATGTTCGTGGTGTTTAACTTCCTGTTCCGTTCCTTCTATGTCGGCATCAGCAGCACCCAGGTGATCACCTTTTCGACCATCATCATGGCCGTGGTCAACATTTTCTTCGACTGGGCCTTGATCTTCGGTAATGTGGGTCTGCCCGAGATGGGCATCGGAGGTGCGGCTTTGGCTTCGCTGTTGGCCGAAATCACTGCGTTTTTCTTCTTCTGGATTTACACTTACATCAAGATACCGCATGAGGAATATGGCATGTTCCGTTGGCACCAATGGCAGCCCGCCTTGATGGGCGACATCCTCAAGGTGGCTTTCCCGAGCATGATACAGCGCCTGTTCTCGTTTGGCACTTGGTTCATCTTCTTCGTAATGATCGAGAAGATGGGAGAGATGGCCATCGGCGTGTCATCGGTGGTGAGGAGCACCTACATGATCCTCATCATTCCTGGGTTCGCTTTTGCCTCGACTGCCAACACTTTGACCAGCCGCATCATCGGCGAAGGCAAGAGCAATGAGGTGATGTCGAGCGTTTGGAAAGTGGTGAAAAACAGCTTCTTATGCTCGTTGGTGTTGGTTGTCGTTGTGGCTATCATCCCGTATCTCGTCCTTCAGATTTATACGGATGACGCAGCTTTGGCGCAGGCGGCCATCCCTTCGGTGTATGTGATCTGTGTCGCCACTTTGTTGGGCGCTTTCTCCATGACCTTCTTCGAGGCTGTTTCGGGCACGGGCAACACCACGGCGGCCATGGCTTTGGAGTTCGGCATCCTCATCATCTACATCATCTATGTCTTCCTGATGTCGAAGACCTCCACCATTGCTGGCGTGTGGACCGCCGAGTGGGTCTACAACATCCTCATCGGCCTGATTTCGCTGGTGTATATCTGGAAAGCGGACTGGGGGAGGAAGCGGATTTAGAGCGCCAACGACAACTCATCTCAACTGCACCCATACCACTAGTGGCCGATGGTCGGAGGCCTCTGGTTCGTCGATGACATGCGATTCGATGGCTTCGGCGCGGCCGTTGAAGGCGGCGACGTAGTCGATGCATTCAGTCGGCTCGTCGGCAGGGTAGGTAGCCTCGTTGCCAGAAAGGACGGTGAAATGCTGCATCATCGCCTCTAGTAGCTCCGAGCCAGGCTCATCATTCCAGTCGCCGGCAAGGATGAAAGGTTTTTCCCATCGTTGGGCTTCTTCCATGATGAGAGGAACCGATGCCAAGCGTTGCACCTCTTCGAGATCGAGGTGAGTGCAGGCAATCACATAATCTTCCAACTCTACCACCAAAAGCACACGAGGTTCCTCGCCAGGCAATGGGATGCGTTTAGTGCTCAATGGAATCTTGCGGGTGAGGATGCCCACGCCATACAAGCCACCATCAAACTCTATGGCAGCACCAAAGACCGGATGGTAACCTGTTCGGCTAGCCAACTCGCCCAGCTGGTCATGATGTCCGCTTCGTCCTGTCATGCTGTCAAGCTCCTGAAGGGCTACCACATCGGGCTGTTGTTGGGTAATCACTGAGGCCGTTCGGTCATAATCCACCACCAAGTCCATGCCTGCGCAATGGCGCACGTTGTAACTCATGATTTGCAACTGCCTGTTTTGCCCCATGGAGGCCATCGCCATGCCCAATAGCAATGTGACCAAAACGACGTACTTTCTCATATTTGAATAGTGGTTTTTCTGCGTCAAAGATACAAAAAATCCAAAAAATGAAGAAAAACTATATTTTTGACGAAGATTTGTAATATTATGTTATTTGTTGTAAACCAATAATATATCCGACAGCAAACGACAACAAACGACTACTGTCGACTACAAACGTTTAATCAACGGCTTACTCTTGACAAACGCTGTTACTTTGCGGCAACAAAATCGAAAATGCTATGTCGGACAAGAAACCATTCAACAAAGAACAATCGATCAAGATTCCATTTTCTGAATTGGTGGAATTGATAAATGAAAAGTGTGATTACAAGTTTGCCATCATCGACAACGAGGTTGATGAGGAATTGATGCTTTTGGCCAAAAAGGAAGGAATTGACTTGACGGGCTACAAGCATGTGATTGAAACAAGTGGGACTAGTCACTCGCAACACAGACACGGGGAGAATAGTAAAGATAGGGCGCCTTTGACTGTGGAGGATTATTTCCTTATTCCTTACATTATCAAAAACCGAGATGCAGTGATCATTTCTCCGTCTTTGACAAGAATTCATAAGAACAGAGTCTTCATTTACGAAAAGAAGATTGGTAATCAATACGTTTATGTGGAAGAGATAAGAAGAGGAAGGAACAAGAACCTGGCTTTTCAATCCCTCAGAAAAAGAAAAGCCCCCGAATAGGAGGCTTTAAAGTGTTATCGCGGAGGGTGTCATGCCGAAGCCTGTCCCTTACGTCTTGATAGTCCGCTGTTTTTCTATCCGTTTCCGCGACCAACTGTCTGCAAAAATACAACTTTTTCATAATATGCAAGTCTCATCGAGAAAAATAACCAAAAATAACGTCACCATGTCAAAAATTACTATCTTTGTCCCTTTATTAATGAATCGCGCGATAAGCGTTCCACAACAGAATAATCTTGAAATCTTGAAATTAGAAATCTTGAAATCCTGAAATCAACAACAATTAAACAGTTCAACAATAAACAATCAACAATCTAAAAACCCCACAATCATGACTACAGAAAAAACACAAGAAGAAGCTGCAAAACTGAGGCAGGAGAAACTGAAGGCTTTGGAAGCCACATTGGGAAACATTGAGAAGAGCTTTGGCAAGGGAAGCATCATGCGCCTGGGTGCTGAGGCCGAGAAGATGGAGAGCATCTCCACTGGCTCCATCGGCCTGGACTACGCCCTCGGCGTAGGCGGTCTGCCGAAAGGCCGTATCATCGAGATCTATGGCCCCGAGAGCTCGGGTAAGACCACGCTGGCCTTACATGTCGTGGCCGAGGCTCAGAAGAAGGGTGGCATCGCCGCCTTCATCGATGCGGAACACGCCTTCGACCGTTTCTATGCCGCCAAACTAGGTGTGGACGTCGAAAACCTCCTTATCTCGCAACCCGACTACGGCGAACAAGCCCTCGAAATCGCTGAGAACCTTATCCGCTCCGGTGCCATCGACGTCATCGTCGTCGACTCCGTTGCTGCCTTGACGCCCAAGAGCGAAATCGAAGGCGAGATGGGCGACAGCAAGATGGGCCTCCAAGCCCGCCTAATGAGTCAGGCCATGCGTAAGCTCACCGCTACCATCAACAAAACGGGCTGCGTCTGCATCTTCATCAACCAGCTGCGCGAGAAAATTGGCGTGATGTTCGGCAACCCCGAGACCACCACGGGCGGCAATGCACTGAAGTTCTACAGCTCCGTGCGTATCGACATCCGTAAGATCAGCCAAATTAAGGACGGCGAGAACGTACTGGGTAGCCGCGTCAAGGTGAAGGTCGTCAAGAACAAGGTGGCCCCGCCGTTCCGCAAGGCCGAATTCGACATCCTCTATGGCGAGGGCATCTCACGCTCGGGCGAAATCGTCGATCTCGGCGTGGAGATGGGCATCATCAAGAAGAGCGGCTCGTGGTTCAGCTACGGCGACTCCAAACTTGCCCAAGGCCGCGACGCCGTCAAGAAACTCATCGAAGATAACCCCGAACTGGCTGACGAACTGACGGCGAAGATTTTCGAGGCGTTGGAGAAAAGTGAAGAGTAAGGTAATGAGTGATGTTTAATCCCCCTAGTCCCCTTTAAAGGGGGGACAGCTCCGTAAAAGCTGTTCCCCCTCTGAGAGGGGGCTAGGGGGAGTAAAACAAACCCTTGCAAAAACTGAAACAATGAAGAAAAACATCCTATTCCTCGGTGTCTTGCTGGCTCTGTTTGCCTGCAACCGCACGCCGAAACCTGAAACGGACAACACACCCCAAGAACCTAAGGCGCCGGTCACGGTGAATGAGGCTATCCAGCTGCTGTCGGATTCCATCGCCATGGATAGCACCAACGCGCGACTCTATCAAAACCGCGCCAAGGCTTATTTCGCCACTGAGCAAATCGGGCAGGCGATGATTGACCTCAACAAGTCGCTGCAACTTGACCCCAACAACATCGACACCTATCTCTTGCTGGCCGATGTGTATTATGCTTTGGGTGACCAGGATAATATCGCCTCAACGCTCAATAGGGCGGTGGAAATCAACTCCTTGGATGCGCGTCCTTTGGTGAAATTGGCCGAGTTGAACCTCCTGCAACAGAACTTCAATCTGGCCATCGGATATGTCGACAAGGCTTTGGGTCTTTCGGCTTACAATCCGCGGGCATATTTCGTGAAGGGCATGTGCTATATGGCTGCCAAGCAGGATACGGTCAACGCGCTGAAAAACTTCCAGTTGGCTTCGGAGCAAGACGTCAATTTCTATGACCCTGTCGAGCAGATCAGCCGCATCTATGCTGTGCAGCAACCGCCATACGCTATGGATTATCTCCGCAAGGCGCAGCAGCAGTTCCCCGATTTCCCGACCGCACGCTATGAGTTGGCACTTTACCTCCAGAGCCACGGCGAGCCGGAAGAGGCTCTGCTTCATTACGATACCTTATTGATGCAGCGCCCCGACGATTATATCGTGCTTTTCAACAAGGGCTATGTCAATTATGTGTACCTCGAGGACAATCAGGCTGCCTTGGACTATTTCAACCAAGCCTTGGAAGTCAAGCCCGACTATCTCGATGCCAAATACAACAAAGGTCGTGTGCTGGAACAGATGGGCGATTATTCGCAGGCCATGGAGATTTATAAGGAGGTGCTCAAGACCCGTCCCGACTATCAACTGGCCATTGATGCCGTCAATCGGGTACAAAATCAAGAAACTGAATAAGTTATCTCAGAAACCAACATGTAATTATGATACAAGTTTATTGCATCAACACCAAAACAACCAAGGAATTCAAGGAAGGCATGACCTTGCTGGAAATGTTGCCCGAATTTGAGTTCGACAAGCCTTATCCCATCGTTTCGGCCAAGGTCAACAACGTGTCTCAGGGATTGAAGTTCCGTGTCTACAACAGTCGTGACGTCGAGTTTCTTGACCTCACTCATCACACGGCGCGCTTAGTGTATGCCAGGTCGCTGGGTTTCCTGCTTTACAAGGCGACACAAGACCTGTTCCCTGGCAGCAAATTGAACATGGAACACCCTATTTCCAAAGGTTTCTATTGCCGTATCAAGAAAAGCGATGGCAAGATCCTTGATGGCAATGACATTGCTTCACTTAGGGTGCGGATGAGGGCTATCGTGGCCGACGACATCCAGTTCCATCGCCATGAGGCCCGCATCGAGGATGCCATTGGCATGTTCAGCAAGTTGGGACAAGAGGATAAAGTCAAGTTGTTGGAAACCAGTGGAAAAGCCTATACAGATTACTACACTTTGGAAAACACTGCCGATTATTATTATGGTCGCTTGGTGCCTTCCACGGGTTACCTGAGCATTTGGGACATCGAAGCCTATCGCGATGGCATCCTGATGCGCATTCCAGACCGCGACCATCCCGACCGTTTGGCCGAGATGCACGACCAGCCCAAGACTTTCGACGTGTTTTCAGAGAGCCTGAAGTGGAACGACATCATGGGACTGAGTACCGTAGGTGATGTCAACCATGCCTGCCAAAATGGGATGGCAAGGGAGTTGGTGCAAGTGGCTGAGGCTTTGCAGGAAAAGAAAATCGTGCAGATTGCTGAGGAAATCAATCGCCGTTATCACAGCGAGAACCCCGTCCGTTTGGTGCTGATTACAGGACCGAGCAGCAGCGGCAAGACCACCTTCTGTAGCCGCGTCAGCATCCAGTTAAAGGCTTGCGGGCTGAAGCCCATTTCGTTCTCGACGGACGATTATTTCGTCAATCGCGTGGACACCCCCAAGTTGCCTGATGGCACCTATGATTTCGACAACTTCGAGACCGTAGACCATGCAGCCCTTGAACGTGACCTGATTGCCTTGCTGAAAGGCGAGGAAATCGAAGTGCCTGAGTATAACTTCGTTACAGGTATTCGCGAATACAACGGCAAGAAGTTGCAGCTGAAGGAAGGTAGTGTGCTGTTGCTGGAAGGCATTCATGCCCTGAACCCTTTGCTCACGGATCAAATTCCAGAGTCGTCCAAGTTCCGTATCTTCATCTCTACTTTGACCAGCACCGCTTTGGACGATCACAACATCATCCCGACCGACGACAACCGGCTCTTGCGCCGCATCGTGCGCTACTACAACAAAGGTGCATTCTCGGCGCGTCAGACCATCAGTCAGTGGG